>VOFI01000752.1_pt1 | contig 190024 bp, 180 predicted proteins | sample 5384131 | NCBI WGS metagenome assembly VOFI01 (sample SAMN12384728, study PRJNA508395) | human gut metagenome | isolation source: healthy gut H | host: Homo sapiens | reverse complement strand
AGCGGAATTCTTCAATGAGGAGCGTAAACTCGCTTATCCCGAATTGTGGAAAATTGCAGAATCACTATCGCTCTTTCCACATATCGTTGCACTGATTGACCGAAGCATTGACCGCTTTGGTGAAGTTAAAGACGGAGCATCACCTGCATTGCGAGACCTGCGTGCGTCGCTGCACTCAACGGTTAACAGTGTCAATGGATTAATCAATAGGCTTTGTATATAATATTACGCTTTATGTTTGTTTCTTTTTCTTGAATATGACAACTTCTGTATTAGTGCCAGAATGTATCAAGTTGAGGAATAATGTAAGTAATGGTAGTTCCATGGCGTTTATGAACGCGTTCTTCTACATGTACGGTGCAGTAGGACTTGGTATTGTAGGACTTATGGCAATCGATACCTCATGGATTATGGGAGAAATATCATCTTTTTCGCAGGACGTTATTGAGGAAAACATGACTCTTATTAGATGGTGTATCCCGTTGATTTTCCTAAACTTACTAATACAGTTGCTTACGGAAACGATGGCTTCCTATAAGTACTTTACCATACCGAATATGGTGATTGCCATTAATGCCCTATTGGGTGTTATTTTCTTTATTCTTTTCCATGACGAATTAGGGCTTCCTGCCATTGTTATGGGTTTGATTTTAGGGTGCGTTTTCAATCTTGTTGTTGTAATGTATCTGATGAAGAAGCATCTTGGTTGGGATTTCCTAAATGTTAGTTTTGCAAATGTTAAAAGCGTTTTGGGGCCTGGTTTGTATTCGCAATTGGGGTATGTTGTATATACCATAGCACTTTTTCTTCCACAGTATTTCTTTTCGCAATTTTCAGAGGGAAGTTTGACAGCGATGAACTATGCCGACAAATTGGTCAGCATCCCTGGTGTGTTTTTGATTTTGCAACTAACAAATGTTATGGCTATAAAGTATAATAACCTTGTTAGTCTTAATGATGCTAAGGGCATTTATGACATAACAAGAAAACTGATTTTTTATGTTCCCACAGCACTTTTGGTCGTATCTATGCTGATTGGTCTCTCAAGTGGTTGGATTGTAAATTTCCTATTCGGGATGGGCAAATTTACGGCTGACGCTTTAGCGCTGACAGAGGATTTGCTTCTGCTGATGGTTATGATTTTGCCGTTCTCATTTGTCTATGAGATTTTAATAAGAATGCTAAACGCCTACAAAAAGCAGAATATTGTTTTGATAATGCATATCGCAAATTATGGCGTTATGCTGATTTTGTTCTTCTGTTTTATGCCCAAGTATGGGGCTCTAAGTTTCCCTGTCTTGAGGATTATTCCATTCATAATAGTTCCTTTTGTGGTGCTTCCGGTAATTAAAAAGTACTGTCATGAAATAAAGATTGCAAAGTTGAGCATTGTTTTGTTAGGTATAACTGTTGTAACAGTTGTCTTTATGGCACTGTCTATGAAGTATGGCATTAATTAAAAAGATTATGAATAAAAGAGAATATATACAGGCGAACCGTGATTGGCTTGTTGCTAAATCGCAGGAAGATGGCGTTAAGCCTTTGGCGAAAGGTATCTACTATAAGGTGTTGAAAAAAGGAAGAAACGATGGCGTTCATCCTAATCCGCGCAGCGTTATCGTTGCCCACTATACCGGCAGAACGATTAATGGAAAGAAATTTGACAGCAGCCGTGGCGGTGCACCTCTTGCTATGCGATTGCGTGACCTTATAACCGGTTGGGTTATTGCAATGCAGCAAATGTGCATTGGCGACAAATGGGAGGTTTACATACCTTCTGAAATGGCATACGGCAATATGTCGCAACCAGGCATACCAGGCGGTTCTACGCTGATATTCGAAATCGAATTGCTTGGAATTCATTAACAAAAAGCGAAACCGAATGGTCTCGCTTTTTTATTGTATGCCAAATGCTTACATATATTTTGCAACTGTTGAATCTATTTTCTTAAGGTCGGTAATTCTTTCACAAAGTTCCCCGTTGCGGTTGATGATAAACATTGCCGGAAGAGAACCAACATTATATTTCAGCAAGTAATCAGACGTTGCTCCTTGCGGGTCATAGACCGAAATCCAAGGAAGGTTTTTTGCTGCTGTTTTCCAGTTAAATTCGTTGTCATCATAACATACTTGGAATATTTCAAATCCGTTTGCCGCGTGTTGCTTGTAAAGGCTTGCCAGACCGGCATTCAATGCTGGTGATTCATCTGCAAGGTATGTGGTGAAGTTTAGTAGAATAACTTTTCTCTTTGCAACAACATCGCTCAACTTTGTTTGCTTACCGTTTTTGTCAAATAGATTAATGTTGATATACTGAGTCTGGTCTGCATATATTGTGTCTTTTGGAGCAGATGGCGCAACAGTGTTCTTTCGGCCTGCGAAGAACATTGCTTTAAGCAATTCCGTTCTCGGGTCGTTAGGTTTATAGGTATGGTACGCGTTTGCAACTGCTCCGATAACTCTAACGTCAGCCTTGCTTGTCATTGAGAATAGAGGTTGGTTATCCACTAATTTATTTACTGTATAATATGCAACGATGCTTGCCGGGTCCTGCAAAATTCTATTTGCAAGGTCCTTTTTTGCTGCTTCAATAACGCTTGTATCTGCCGATTTATTTGCAATTGAGCGGGTAATGCTGTCAACCTGCATCATCCAAACCGCATCAGCAGAACCGCTTAAACGGTAGTTTGTGTCAAACGCAATAGTGTCAGATTCGATTTTAACAGTTTCAATGCTGTCAACAGGGAAATATATATATTTACCGTTTCTGCCAAGCCTTAGAACTTCTGGATGAGATGGCGCCTCTTTGCTGATTTCAAATTTGCCGTTGCCGTCAGTTTCAATAGAGTCAACGGTTAACCACATTCCGCTTATGGGACGCTCCAAACTCAATTTTTCCGAATCGGAACCCTTGATTGTTCCGCTTAGTGTGTACTCGTTTCCGTCGCCGCAAGAGAGCAGTGCAACTGGTAATATTAATGAGAGCAATAACTTTTTCATTGTAATTTATTTTTACGCAAAGGTACTATCTTTGTTCCGTTTATCAAATATTTTGCTGAATAATGGATGACTATTCTATAACAAAATTGCATATCTGTATAACTTTAATGGTGAATAGTCTAATTTATTGTGATAATTCTCTTAATATCAATTAAAATATTCTTTAACAGTTTAACATATAAGTTTTTTGTATTACCTTTGTGCGAATTTTAAGAAGTAGAAAAAAATATGAATCCAATCAAAAAGACCATCACACTTGCCGATGGAAGAGAGATTACGTTAGAGACAGGCAAGTTGGCCAAGCAGGCAGATGGTGCAGTTGAGTTGCGAATGGGTAACACAATGCTTCTCGCAACAGTCGTTTCGGCTAAGGAAGCCGGTGAAGGTGTGGATTTTATGCCTTTGCAAGTTGAATACAAGGAAAAATTCTCTGCTGCAGGTCGCTACCCTGGTGGCTTCCAAAAGAGAGAAGGTCGTGCTTCAGATTATGAAATCTTGACTTCTCGCCTTGTTGACCGTGTTTTGCGTCCGTTATTCCCTGATAACTACCACGCTGACACTTTTGTTAATGTTACTATGTACTCTTCAGACGGTGTTGACATGCCAGATGCACTTGCTGGTCTTGCTGCTTCTGCTGCTATTGCCGTTTCTGACATACCTTTCCACGGACCTATCTCTGAGGTGCGTGTTGCTCGTGTTGATGGCGAATTTGTTATCAACCCTACATTCGAGCAAGTTGAAAGAGCAGACATCGAATTGATGGTTGGCGCTACTTACGACAACATTATGATGGTTGAAGGTGAGATGAACGAGGTCTCTGAAATGGAATTGCTCGAGGCTTTGAAGGCTGCTCACGAGGCTATCAAGCAACAATGTGTTGCACAAGAGGAACTCGCTAAAGAATTGGGTATCGTTAAGCGCGAATACTGCCACGAAGTTAACGATGAAGAACTTCGCAAGGACGTTCGCGAAAAATGCTATGATAAGGCTTATGCTGTCGCTAAGGCTGGTTGCGCTGACAAGCACTGGAGAGCAGACAGTTTTGCTAAAATAGAAGAAGAATATCTCGAAACTATCCCAGAAGAGGAAAGAGAAGATAAGGCTCCTCTTGTTGCAAGATACTATCACGACGTTGAAAAAGACGCTATGCGCCGTTGCGTTCTCGACGAAGGCATCCGTCTTGACGGTCGTAAGACTACTGAAATACGCCCAATCTGGTGTGAGGTTGATTACCTTCCAGGTCCTCACGGATCTGCAGTATTCACTCGTGGTGAAACGCAATCATTGGCTACTTGTACTTTGGGTACAAAGCTTGACGAGAAAATTCTTGACGACGTTTTGAACCAAGGTAAGGAAAGATTCCTCCTTCACTACAACTTCCCTCCATTCTCAACAGGTGAGGCTAAGGCTCAGCGAGGTGTTGGCCGTCGTGAAATCGGTCACGGCAACCTTGCTCACCGCGCGTTGAAACGTATGTTCCCAGATGATTTCCCTTATACTTGCCGTATTGTTTCAGATATCCTCGAGTCTAACGGTTCTTCATCTATGGCGACAGTTTGTGCCGGTACACTTTGCTTGCTTGATGCTGGTGTTAAGATGAAAAAACCGGTTGCTGGTATTGCTATGGGTCTTATTTCTGACTCTGAATCTTCTAAGTATGCTGTACTTTCTGATATCCTTGGTGACGAAGACCACCTTGGCGATATGGACTTCAAGGTTACAGGTACTGCTGACGGTATCACTGCAACTCAAATGGATATCAAGTGCGACGGTTTGTCATACGAAATTCTTGAAAAAGCCCTTAATCAGGCAAAAGAAGGACGTTTACACATCCTTAATATCATCAACGAAACGATCCCGGCTCCAAGGGAAGACTACAAGCCACACGTTCCAAGAATCGTTACTATGACTATTCCTAAGGAATTTATTGGTGCTGTTATCGGCCCGGGCGGAAAGATTATCCAAGGCATTCAAGAGGAGACTGGTGCAGTTGTTACTATTGAAGAAGATGGAGACTTTGGAAATATCGAAGTTGCCGCTGCAAATAAGAACTCTATCGACGCTGCTTTGGCTAAAATCAAGGCTATTGTTGCTCAACCAGAAGAAGGTGAGACTTATACAGGTCGTATCGTAAGCATTCTTGACTTCGGTGCATTCGTTGAGTTTATGCCTGGTAAGGACGGTTTGCTTCATATTTCTGAAATCGCTTGGGACAGATTCGATAATATGGAAGCTACTGGCTTGTTGGTTGAATTAATTTTTGCAAAACATTTATAATGAAAAAGTTGCACATATTGCTGATATTTAGTAAATTAGTGGTGACCAAACCATTGATTACCATTATCGCGCTTATGTACAACTTCATCGTAAAGTTCGGAAAAATCCTTGACATATTCAAAGAATTTGCCGGAAATCGTGTCACTGCTCTTGGAAACATCCCCGCAGGGGTGTTGTCCCCAAGTTTTCCGATCTGGAAGTCATAGCCCTCTCTGCCACAGCCGAGGCTTTCGGAATTGACAGTGAAAACTGTCTCTTCAAACGCCTTGAGAACGAAAAAGGGCAACAAACTTCCCAACCTTATTTCCAGACGCCAGTATAACCAGCGCCGCAAGCTCACAATGCATCTGGGAGAGGAGATTCGCCGTGACATAGCCGCTGCGATGGACGGACGCGAGGACGTGTTCTGCATTGACTCCAAGCCGGTGAAAGTCTGTCAGAATGCCAGAGGCAAGCGATGTGCCATGGGACGGTACGATTGGGAAAAGGCTCCTGCATGGGGATACTGCGCTTCCCAAAACATGCATTACTACGGATATAAACTCCACGCAATATGCGGAATAAGCGGAGTCATCCATTCCTATGACATGACTGCGGCGAATGTCCATGATCTCCACTATCTCAAAGATGTGCAGTTTCAGTATCATGACTGCATGATGCTCGGAGACAAAGGTTATTTGAGTGCGCAGATTCAGCAGAATCTTTTTGACTCGGCTAATATCGAACTTGAAGTTCCATATCGACTGAATCAAAATAATTGGAAACCACCGACATGGGCTTACAAAAGATTTCGCAAACGGATAGAAACCATCTTCTCTCAGCTCAACGACCAGTTCATGATGATCAGGAACTATGCGAAGCAGCCACCTGGCCTCTTTGCCAGGACTGCAGCCAAAATCGCCGCCTTGACTGTCCTTCAATATGTCAATTTCATTAATCATCGGAAAATTGGTCAAGTAAAGTATTCACTAATTTAATTCAACCAACAGGTTATGTTTTCTTTGGTATGGGTTTTATCGTGAAATATTTAATTCTTAATTTGTATCCTAAGATTCCATCATTAGAGTTTATGTATAGATTATAAATCAATCGAAAATAATTATTATTTTTGCTCTTATAGAATAATCTGAAGTTGACATTCGAGGAACTGATTGATTTTAATTGAAAAGTCTGTTTGTTTTCGAATTATGACAGCTTGCCAGAATATATTGCTTTATGACTTATTTTGCTCTTATAAAATTATCAAGATATGCCAACAAATAAGAATGCTTTAACAAGATACAGGTATCTTGATGAAATGCTGTTTGACAGGCATCATTTCTATGATATACATAGTCTTACAGATAAATGTAATGAGAAACTCTTAGAAGAAGGAGCCCCTCAGGTTACTCAACGTTGTATAGAAAAAGACATCAACTATTTGGAGTATGGACCATTCTTCGCAGATATAGAGCGGTTTAAGGTCAATGGTCATCGGTGTATTAAATATAAGAACCCTTCGTTTTCTATTTTTAGAAAAGAACTGAGTGAGGAAGAAAGTAATTTAATATTAGAGGTGCTTAACACAGTTGGTCAATTTGATGGTTTGGCTAATTTTGAATGGCTTACTCGACTTAAAAATGGACTTAAACTGAAGGAACGCCCCAGAATTATTAGTTTTAGCAATAATCCATACCTACAGAATTCAAATTTGTTAGGTAAATTGTTTGATACTATTTCGAATCAAGTTGTAATAAAATTGGTGCATCATACTTTTAAGGATGAGGATAATAGAGTGTTAGTAGTCCACCCATATTTGCTTAAACAATACAATGATAGATGGTATTTGATTGGAGCTGCGGATGATAGTGCGAAAATACTAAATTTTCCACTTGATAGAATTGATGAAGTAATTGACATGCCTGAAAAGAAATATAAATCATGTGATGACGACTTGACAGAGTGGTTTGAAGATATTATAGGAGTGACCAAGTATGAGGGTAGGAAAGTTGAGCATATTTTGTTTTGGGTGAGTAATAAATCCAAAGATTATATTGAGACCAAGCCCATTCATGGTTCTCAATGTAGATGTAAAGGTGAAAAAGATGAAGAATTTCGTATGCAATATCCTTCTTTTCAAGGGGGTGCATTTTTTTCGATAGATTGCATTCCAAACTATGAGTTAGTCCGTGAACTTTGTTCTTATGGAAAAGAACTTATAGTATTATCGCCTTCGTCCATACAAGATGTTATTTTTGATCGTATAAAATTAATGCTTGATATTTATTCTGTTGTGCGAACATAGAGTTCGTAGCATGCATTTAACTTTGCATCAGAACTAAAAAATCAATCATTATGAACACTCAGAATTCAAACAGCATTTTTGTTTTCGATATGGATAATACATTAATTGAAACAGATAAAGCTAACAATCTAGCCTATTCTGAAGCGATAGGGGCGGTACTGGGTGTAAATTGTAAGATTGAAAAAGAAAAAAGATTTACAAGAAACGAATTAATGTCTTTATTTCCTCAATCGAAAAAAACTCAAATTGATGAAATTATTTATTATAAAGAAAAATGCTTTCAATCATACCTCAAAGAAACAAGGTTGAATAATAACCTATACATTATATTAAAACTCCTTCATCAAGAAGGTCATCAAACAATACTATTGACTAATAGCCATTCTGGAAGAGCAATTAGCTTATGTAAATTCTACAATCTTACGAAATATTTTAGTCAGCGTTATTTTTATGAAGATTGTTTGGATAATAAATATGAACTTCTTAAATCGTTGGGGTACAATTTGAAAAATGTAGTTTTATTTGAGAATGAAAAAGCATCCTCGTCAGAAGCAGTAACCAACGGAATCAATTTAGATAAAATCATTAAAGTGGAATTTTAAAGAGTATGGAACAATTTCTAATTAAATCTGAAGCAAGCCTTTGTCGTACAAAGGAAGGTGGTAAAATGAACACCCTTAAACAAGATGTAGTTGCATTTTATCACAGCGATTATCAAGGGGGTGGAAACTGGCGAGTGCCAGGTTCTATTGAAAACCTTATATGCACATTTAAAAATGACATCAAGCCATATCCTGAACAAACCCTTATGAAGGCAGTGAATAGGCTTATTTCTATTCTTAAAGAAGACTTGCCTAAAATCCTTCGCATGTGTGGAAAACAAAGTCTGCGTGTTTGCGTCATTCCAAGAGCCAAACAGGAAGATTTATACCGGAAGGATCAATTGTACCTAAGAGCCACTATTCAATGTGTAACTAAACGGTTGGCTGATTTTGTGGATGGCACTCATGATATTATTCGTCACACTAATACTGCTACAACGCATATGGCTCGTAGTGGACATGGTGGTCTTGGAGAAATGCCTTATGTTGGTATAACTAAGGAAACATGCTCAATTTCTGATGATGTTATTGGTCAAGATATTTTGCTTATTGACGATCTATATACAAAAACTGTAAATATTGATGAAGATTGCATACAAGCGCTTTTAGACAAAGGAGCAAGGAGTGTCATTTTCTACTCAATAGGCAGAACGTTAAAAAGATCTTGAAAAATTTCTGTATATGAAATACTCGGAAAATGCATTAAATATATTAGCAGTTCGTACCTTCCCTAAAAAAGGACCTGCTTGGATAGATAAAAATATTCGTGGCAATGAAGATTTGTCTGTTTTGCTTGAGTTATTGGAAACAAGTGAATACGAGTTTCTAAAGAAACGTGAAAGAATCGAATCAGCAATCAATCAGCTTGGAGATTGTGTAGATGGTCTTGTTGCAATCGGTGATATTGATTTCCCGTCGATGCGTGGTAACGTGAATTCTGCGGACAAGCCTTTTGCTCTTTTCTATAAGGGAGATATAAGTTTGCTTCATAAAGACAATTTAAATATTGCAGTTATTGGAGTTCTCAATCCTGATGAAAAGATAGAACTGACTGAGAGAATAGTTACAGCAGAAATTATTAAACATAATGCAACAATTGTAAGTGGACTAGCTCTTGGTTGTGACTCTATTGCGCATAAAACAGCTTTGGAGAAAGGTGCTAAAACTATAGCCATTTTGCCTAGTCCTCTTGATAGTATCTTGCCTAAAGAGAATGTGGAACTTGCGGAGAAAATTGTTGGGACTGGAGGATTGCTTATCAGCGAGTACTTTGAACCTCCCAAAAGTCGAAATGAAATGGTAAGCAGATTTGTCTTCAGAGACAGGTTGCAAGCCCTATTCTCAGATGCAGTTCTCTTATCTGCAAGCTATGCACCCAATAACTTGGGGAATGACTGTGGTTCGAGACATGCTATGGATAAAGCCAAGTCGTATGGTATCAAGCGAGGCGTTATTTATAATGACAACAAGCATCATGATATTGCAATGTATGATTTAAATCGTCAAATACTCGCTGATGACAGAACTGTAATACGCATTGATTCTGTTAATATGACTGAAGCTGTTATTCGACTAGTTGCCAAAACGAACGAAAATGTTTTATTTTAAGTTCATATTGAAATAGCGTAGGATTTTTATAGTATTTAGTTTATAAACTGAAAAATAATTGCGAATACAAACATTGGCTTCCTAAATAATTAGTACTTTTGTATTATATAAAAAAGCATACGGTCTTTGAAGTGTTTGATTAAACGAAATGTCATTTGAATTTTGTCCGGCGTGGTGTAAGCCCTATTCTTGCAAGAGAGTGGATTCGCGGGATTTCTCTTCGCTTGCCGAAGAGACTATAATGTTAGTACGTTAACTTAGTAAAAATTGTAATATAATTAATTTTTAATATATTATTTAAATTTTATTATTAATGTATTTAATATTCCTCTTATGAAATGACTTATAAGATTTTTTAGTCTATTGTTTACATAAAGAAAAGGCATTTTGGCAAATCAATCATCAAAGACCGTTTTTTTATTAAGATTAGAATGGATAAGACACAAATAGTAAAACAGGCATTATTACTCAAATCAAAAGAAGATTTGCTGTCACAAGCTGGGGCTTTGTTATTACCTAAAGATTTTGTATCTTTAAGCATAAAGTTTTCAACTATGCCAAAGATACATTTTCGTCCTTACAATCCCAACCAAACAGTGCTTTTTCCTCAAAGAATCGATGAGGATATTGCAGAGAACGATCCAGTGCGCATGGTTGACGCTCTGGTTGAGAGCCTGAATCTTGAAAGTTTCAGAAAGTTGTATAAGGAATGCGGCCGCAGCCCTTACCACCCCAAGATGATGCTCAAGGTCATTCTGTATGCCTATATGAACAACATCTACTCCTGCCGGAAAATTGAAAAGCTCCTTCACCGTGATATCCATTTTATCTGGCTGGCCGGATATGAGAAACCGGATTTCATTACCATCAACCGTTTCCGCAACCGGGTGAAGAAGGAAATCAACGAGGTGTTTACCCAGACCGTACTCCTTCTCTCTTCCAAAGGATTTATCAGTTTGAATGTGGAATACATTGACGGGACAAAGCTCGAGTCTAAAGCCAACAAGTATACTTTCGTCTGGCGAAAAACGGTTGAGCGTAATCGTGAACGCCTGATGAAGAAGATACAGGTTCTGTTGGGGCAGATAGATGATGTCATCGCCCAGGAGAAATCATCGGAAAGCAGTGAGGAGGTTGAGTTTACTCCGGCCATGCTGACTGAAATGGCAGGAGAATTGCGTCATGCACTGGAACATGTTCCCGAGCCTTCCACAAAAAGAGGAAAAGAGAGAACTGAAAAAGAAACGCAAGCAGCGGAATGAACTGGAAGAACACAGGAACAAACTGCAGGAATCCGACAGTCATCTGGACACGCTGCAAGAGAGGAATTCCTATTCCAAGACGGATAAGGACGCTACTTTTATGAGAATGAAGGAGGATGCCATGCGCAACGGACAGACGAAACCTGGTTACAACCTTCAAATCGGCACCGAGAACCAGTTCATCACTGATTTTGCCCTCTTCCCGAACCCTACGGATACACTGACCCTGATACCTTTCCTGCAATCTTTCTCAAGCAGGTATGGCAGGCTGACTCATACGGTAGTTGCCGATTCCGGTTATGGTTCTGAAGAGAACTATCGCTTCATGTCAGAAAACGGCATGGATGCCTATGTAAAGTACAACTATTTCCACATGGAGCAGCGGCCGAGATTCAAACCGGATCCGTTCAAGGCCGAAAACTTTTACTACAATGAGGAACATGACTTTTGCATCTGTCCTATGGGGCAAAAGATGCGGAGGATAGGCACCAGACATGTGAAAACTGCATCCGGATATGTTAGTGAAACAGCCCGGTACAGAGCAGTCAGATGTGAAGGCTGTCCACTGAGGTGCCGTTGTTTTAAAGCAAAAGGAAACAGGACGATAGAACTGAATCACAGACTTAGGAGATACAAGCGGAAAGCTAAAGAGTTGCTCTGCTCTGAGGAAGGGCTGAAACACAGAGGGCAGAGATGCATAGAACCGGAAGCCGTGTTCGGACAAATTAAAAACAATATGAACTACAAACGATTCCGACATTTTGGAAAGGACAAGGTCTTCATGGACTTTGCCTTCCTAAGCCATTGCCTTCAATATAAAAAAGATGTGTGCAAAACTGACAAAAGAAGGTATGAACTGGCTGATTAGACTGTTTTATGAGCTTATAACTGCTGTTTTTAGACACTGGAAACACATAAATCAAAGAAATCTTCAAAAGATCGTAGCTTAAAGAAAATGAACAGGTTTGTATAATAATGAACAAAAAAGAAGGTGCATCGAAAATGAACAGGCTTTGTATAATAATGAACCAAGCGGGATTAGCGCGTCGATTTGGTTTAAAATATTCAAGATATGCAGATGATATAACTTTTAGTTCAATGCACTATGTCTATGCTCCTAATGGCAAATTTTATAAAGAAATGTGTCGCCTGATTTCAGAACAAGGCTTTACGATAAATGAAGAAAAAAACCGTCTTCAGAAACTTGGTGCGCGTCAAGAAGTGACAGGCATAATAGTTAGTGATAAGCTTAATGTTACTCAAAAATATATAAGAGATATCCGTAATATTCTTTATATTTGGGACCGATATGGATATACAGAAGCTTTGTCTAAATTCTTTAGGAAGTATAATAAAGAAAAGGGTCATGTTAAAAAAGTGGAGCCTGATTTGCAGAATGTGATTAATGGAAAACTCATGTATCTGAAAATGGTTAAAGGTGAGGAAGATTCTGTATATATGAGACTTTTTTCTAAATTTAAAAAACTTGTCAATCGTGATTTCGGTTCTGAAAAAACCAATACTTATGGCATTACATATGTTGATTCAAGACCTCTTTTGAAATTTGAGAAAGATAATAATACAAATATTATCTTTAGAAAAAATGATAAAAATAAACGATATGCAATTTTCAAGATTGGGGCTGTAAATAAGATTGCGTCAATAAACAAATCTGTGACTCAGGATGACGAAAAGCATAAAGAAAGATTGATTATTTCTTATTGTAAAAGTTCAAAAGGAGAGTATTTTTGGTTTATTCATAATGCCGATAAGATGATGATTTTTAAAGCAAGCCCAATTATTAATGTTGATGAGTTAAATAAAGACTTAGATACGCTATTGAAACTTTAATATGGATGATAAAATCAAATTAACTGTACAAAAAATAAAACTTTTGGCAGAACAAAATTCGGAGTTCTCACAGGAAATGCAGAAACTGTTTGGAAAAACGGATTCTGCATCTTGTGTTTTTATGAATTCTAACATTCCTTCGGATATTGAAGCTATTCGGTCTGCATTGGAAATAAGAGCTAATGCTAGTATAACTTATAACGATATAAAAGACCAAATGGTACGTAACCAACTCATAATAGATAACCTTAGAATGGAAAATGCAGCTTTAAACTTACATGATTCGGAAAAAGACCGTTTCTATATATTCTGTGTAAATGCGTTTTATCAAGTTGAGAATATTTTAAATTACTTTTATCATACAGTATTCCCGGAAATAGAATCATTGCTAAAAGAAATCGAAGATGCTACAAAAAATGAAACATATAAATTCAAACGTAACGGCGAAGAAGATAATGTAAGTAGTATTGCTGTTGCTTATAAGATAAGTGCGTTTTGTAATAATTATATGCCAGAAGAAAGCAATTTGAAAAAATTTTTAGGTACACTTAGAAAAGTGAGGAATGAAGGAGCACATAGATGTGATATTATTAGACAAGAAAAAGATGAAAACAATTATTTATATAGATTCTTCAAGTACAACAACTTTGTTACTGTAAGGAATAACCTTAATAAGTTAGTTCTTGCTGTTGAAGATAAGTTGAATAATCTAAACAAAGAAGAAAAAGTAGAATCTGTAATTAAGTCAAAATTACCAAGTGCGTGTTTTGTATTATTTGGAGATGAAAGCAAAACACTTCCTGATAATCTATTAGCGAAGGTTAAAAATCTTAATAATGGAGATAAAATTATTTTAACTATTATTGGTAATAGAATAATAGATGTGAGCGAACATTAGAATTTAAATAATATTTATTAGTAAGATAGAGCTAAAAGGATGTCAGAATATAGAGTTTAAGCGTATTTGGAAAGATGAATATTTGGAGTGGACATAGTTTGTATATTTAGTGGTTTGGTCACTCCTAAATTACAAACTTCAGGGCTGGCACGCAAGGGTCGGCCCTTTTTTTTTAATGCTTTTCAGACACACTTTTTGAGACAGTATCCTCATGTAGTTCATGTACGTCTAAGTTGTCATTGAGGTTCATAATGGATTGATTGTTTAACTTAAAATGGAACTACCAATATTGTATATTAGATTTTATTACTTCGTTACAAAATTCAAGGAATACAAAGGTGCGTAGTGTTGGTTATTTGTTAACTTGTTAAACTTTGAGATATATGCGAACTCAGGAGATGTCTTTTTCTTGTGAAATCCCCAGTTCTTAAAATGCCGCTTTTTGTGTCAGTATAAGGAGTTGGGAACCTCCGTTGTATTTACTGCTGTTTGGTTATTATATTAACATTGAACGAGAATTTGCTTGCATTGTTTACAAAAAGCGGAAGTGCCCATTTTGTCATAATGATTAAATATTTACTCTCTTTGGTGGTTTGATTAAAATAGAGTATTTTTGTTACGAAAATATTTGGGTGGGCTGTACCTTTAATTCTGGTTGTTCCCATATTCAATTGTTTGATTATTAGTTTTATTTAAAAGTAAATTGTTTTTTATAATGAGAGATTTTATTATTCTGAGTAGGGTGTTTGTTCTAATGGCATTACTGGCGGTTGGAGCGTTGTCATGCAGTGAAGAATCAAATGAACCAACTGCTAATCCTGGTAAGATTACCGCAGAGGTTTCGGAGATTGATCTTTATGCAATGAAAGGGCAGTTTGAGTTTGCCGTTGTGGAAGAAAATAAGGATGTTGCTCTTGATGTCAGCAAGTTTGTTTATAGTGATATGAATATCTCCTATGAAGGAGAAAAGGCAAATGTTTTGCCTTTTGTCAAGAAAACGTCGGTTGATTATGAAGGGAAGACATTGCTGGTATTTGAATATGATTTTTCTGGATGTTCGTATGCAGAAGGTTCCTTGGTGGTGGGTTACGTGGAAACAGAAACAGCTATAAGATTGAATATAAGATGTCAAGATATATTTAGAATGCAAAAAGCTCCTATTCTTCCTAATGTAAAAGGTAAGATATATGCCGAGAAGCGTGCAGGTGATTTTACTTTGCCAGATGGCTTGTTTGAGAGTTTGTGCGTCAAAGGAGGATTTTGTGAATTTGAAGAACATTTAGGAGAATTCGATTTTAAGAATGCCGTGGATGGCTTTTTTAAAGTCTCTCTGAATGAAAAATTCGCATTTGCCGATTCCGAAGTTGCTCAAGGTTATGCAGAATTGAGATTTGGGCAAGTAATTGCTTCTGAAGAATCTTCAAATGTTCCTTTGTACAGGCAATATGTTGTAGATAATGTAAGGATTTATCCTTCAGAATTTGACAAAGAGTGCATCATTCCAGCGAATGAGCCGCTGCATAGTTGGGATATCAGTAAAGTTGCAGAGGCCTTAGGTATTGAAAAGAAAGCGGATGGATTCCCTGCTGTCTCTGCGAATACAATAAATGGGTATATTGCCAAAGGCGAAGGCTTTGATGCTCTTGTTGAATTGCGTAAATTCAGCAAATCTCTATTTCTTTCTACAGGAGTTGGTTACAATACTGAACCAGACCCGGAAACAGGAGAACTTGTTCAAAAAGAGTGCCCAATAGTAACATTGAGAGGAATAAGTTCTTTGGAGCCAGGTCGCTATAATTTTGTGGTTAGAGCGAAGAAATTTATCGATGCTGCTGATGAAAAATATGTTGATATGGTATTTCCATTTATAAAAGAATAAAATAACAAAATAAAAAAATGAAGACTTTAAGATTGCTTTCAGCATTTATTGCTGTGTTCTTGGGAGTGACTTTTACTTCCTGTGGTGGTGATGATGAACCGGAAACTCCGCCTGTTGACAATAACCTTACTGTAAACTATAAGGTCACAATAACCCCTACAGAAGACGAGTTGAGGTTGTGTGACTTGACATTTACTTATATTGATGGAGAAGGAAAAACCTTATCGGAACCAGTTACTGGTAATTATGAGAAATTGATTTCATATACTAAGTTTCCTTGTAATGGAGGCTTTATTTTGTCTCGAGTGAAGAAATCTGATGTCGTTGTAGGTGAAAAGGCAAAGATGGGTGTTGACTACAAGATTACTCGTGTTGTCTTTAACAGTAGTGATGTGGTGCTTCAGACAAAGACTTGGTTGAATAATACACATATTACAATAGGTGGTGATAAGTTTGATGATTTTATGGCTAAGAATCAAAATATCGTAACCAGAAGTTTCTCTATGTCTGTTGAAAACGGAAATGTAAACTTTACAGAAAAGTAAGAAACTATTGAATTTAAAAATCTTATACGGAGTGTCAAAATTTCCACTTTTGGCACTCCGCTTTTTGTTTAACGTACCTTTAAGGCTTTATTCTTTTTGCATTTCTTGGTATCTCTCGAGTTGGTCGGGTGTCATCGCTCCTGTTTTTTGGGCAGATGCAAGGGCGAATGCAATTACCATAACAGCACCTGCTTTGTCTTTGTCTAATTTTGATAAGTAGTCTTGCTTTTGTTCCTTGGTCATGCCTTTTGTCTGTTCTGCGAGGATTTCTGCCTGCTCAAGCAGAAATTCTACATCTTCTTCTGTAAATTCCTTTTTGTTTGCATCTGTCATCTCTTTGAGACGGTCAATGTCGAAATCGGTGTCTTTTGCAGTCGTGGCTACTTCTTCTTGAGTTTTTTCAGAGTTTGCTTTCTCTCCGCTGCATGATGAAAATGCAACAACTCCCAGTGCGAGAGTAAATAATAATAGAAGTCTTCTCATAATTTGAATATTTTTAATTGTGTGTACTGCAAAATTATTTGATTGGCACATTCGTCATAGTTCAAATCGTAATAAATATCACTCAAAAGATAAAAAGAAAAGCTTTTACCTTTTGAGTGATGTTTTATGTATAGAGTAATTCTACTTCCCTGTTATGCGAGTTTTTCTAAGCCTCCAGTTTCAAGAATGAAGTGGAAATATTGTCTCTTACGGCTTCGTGGTGGAATTTAAATCCACATTTTTCCATAACTCTTTTAGAGTGTACGTTGAAATTATAATGGCTTCCCCAGATAGTATGGATATTTAGTATTTTGAAAGCATGAGCAACGAGTGCTTTTGTTGCCTCAGTTGTAATTCCTTTACCCCAGAATGGCTTGCCTAACCAGAATCCAATTTCAGCCTCGCCTTCTGGCAATTTGTCAAAAGTGTCATCACCGAACATGAGTCCAACGCACCAGATAGGTTGCTCAGTCCCTTTCAGGACTATTGCGTAAATCTTTGGCTTGGAGAAGACTGTCTTAATGATTTCTTTGCTTTCGTCTATGGATTTGTGTGGAGCCCAGCCGGCGTTTTCTCCTATTTCGGGGTCTTTTGCATACTTGTAAAGAGCTGTTGCATCAGCAATATTCCAAGGTCGCAAAATTAGTCTTTCGGTTTGAATATTTGGCATGGCTTAAATAATTATTTTGTATTGAAGAGTTCTGTAGAGAGGTATCTTTCTCCAGTATCAGGTAGAACGACTACTATCATCTTTCCATTATTTTCGTCGCGTTGTGCAACTTTGATAGCAGCAGCAAGTGCTGCTCCTGAAGATATTCCTGCGAGGATGCCTTCTGTTTTTGCAAGTTTCCTTGCGGTTTCCATTGCTTCGTCGTTGGTTATGTCAATAATCTCGTCAACAATGTCATGGTCATAGTTTTTTGGAATAAAACCGGCTCCGATGCCTTGTATTTTGTGTGGACCAGCCTTACCTCCCTGGAGAACTGGAGAGTCAGTAGGCTCTACGGCTACCGCTTTTATATTTTTGTTGTGTTGCTTTAATTTTCTTGCAGTACCGCTAAGCGTACCTCCTGTACCTACGGAAGCAACGAAAATATCTATTTTTCCGTCTGTATCTTTCCATATTTCTTCGGCAGTAGCCAATTCATGGGCAAGGGGATTGCTTGGATTATTGAATTGTTGAGGCATGAAAGAGCCTTCTATGTTCTTGAGTAGTTCGTTAGCCTTTTCGATGGCTCCCTTCATACCTTCAGAACCTGGAGTGAGGATTAGTTCTGCTCCTAATGCTTTAAGAAGGTTTCTGCGTTCAGTGCTCATCGTTTCCGGCATAGTTAGAATAAGTTTGTAACCTTTGACCGAAGACACCCATGCAAGTCCCACGCCAGTATTGCCGCTGGTAGGCTCTATTATTGTTGCGCCTGGCTTTAGCAATCCGTCACGCTCGGCTGTCTCAATCATTTTAAATGCGATGCGGTCTTTGGCACTGCCTCCCGGGTTAAATGATTCGAGTTTTGCTACAAGGTGGGCTTTGAATCCATTTTCTTTACGTAGTGCATTCAGCTCTACCAAAGGCGTGTTGCCAATGAGTTCCGTCAAATTGTTGTATATCCTTCCCATAATTTCTTTTTTGTAAAGTTACTATTTATGTGAGGTTTTTCAAATTTTATTTATATAAAATAGGATGTCAATAAGTCAAAAGAGGTAAAAAAGATAATTTTCCTTTTATTAAAGGCCTATTTGCATTATCTTCGCAAAAAAATAGACTATGAGCGAAATATTCAATATTACCTTCCCGATAACAGATCCGACATGGATATTTTTCCTTGTCTTGTGTATTATTCTTTTTGCACCGCTTTTGCTTGGCAAACTCAATATTCCGCACATTATTGGGTTGATTCTCGCGGGTGTTATCATAGGCGAGCATGGTTTTCACCTGCTTGAGCGCGACAGTAGTTTTGCTCTGTTTGGCAATGTCGGGCTTTACTATATAATGTTCCTTGCAGGTCTGGAAATGGATATGGAGAACTTCAAGTCTATCAGAGGAAAGGCAATAGCCTTCGGTATTATAGGTTTTATTGTGCCTATGGTAATGGGCTATTTTGCCAATGTGTGGCTTCTTGGTTATACTGCTTTGCCTGCTTTGCTTATAGCGGCAATGTATGCTTCACATACTTTGGTTTCATATCCTATTGTTGCGCGTTATGGGGTTTCCCGCCACCGTAGTGTCAGTGTGTCGGTTGGGGCTACTGCCATTACCGACAGTTTGACGCTCTTTGTTCTTGCTATTGTCAGCGGTCAGTATAAGGGAGATGAGCCAGGTTCGCTTTCGTGGCTGTGGCTTATTGCCCGAGTTGCCGTCCTCGGCGGGCTGATAATCTATTTTTTTCCAAGGTTAGGCCGCTGGTTTTTTAGAAAATACAGCAATGGCGTAGTTCAGTTCATCTTTGTTCTTGCCCTCGTTTTCCTTTCAGCAGGATTGATGAAGTGGGTGGGTATGGAAGGTATATTGGGAGCGTTTCTTGCTGGCTTGGTGCTGAACCGCCTGATACCGCATGTTTCACCTCTAATGCACAATATTGAGTTTGTTGGAAATGCGCTCTTTGTCCCGTATTTCCTTATTGGTGTTGGGATGCTTATAAATGTGAGGGTGTTTTTCGGCAGTTTGAGTGCTCTTGAAGTGGCAGGTATAATGATTACCATGTCGCTTGTTACAAAGTGGGTTGCCGCATGGGTAACGCAGAAACTTTGCCGAATGACTAAGATAGAGAGACAGATAATGCTCGGTTTGAGTACAGCCAGGGCTGCTGCAACGCTGGCAGTCGTTCTCGTTGGTTACAATATTATCCTCCCCGACGGGTCGCACCTATTGGGTGAAGAAATCCTGAATGGAGCAATTGCTTTGATTCTGGTTACTTGTATAGTTAGTTCTTTTGTGACTGAGCGTGCGGCGAATGTGCTTGCAACAGATGAGTCGTCGTTGCAGAATGACAGTGTTGATAAAGAGAAGGAGAAAATTATGGTTGCGGTTGACAATAAAGAAACGGCAGAAACGCTTGTTGACCTTGCATTGCTTATCCGTAATCCGAAATTGACTGATAATCTCTTTGCTTTGAATGTTGTCAACGACAGTGATGGCAATAGTGGTAGAACACGTTACAGCAAGCAGATTCTTTCAGAAGTGGAAAAGGTTGCCACATCTGCCGGAGTGTCGATAAAGTCAATGAGCAGGTATGGTATCAACGTTGCTTCAGGCATTATCCATACACAGAAAGAGCAAGAGGCGACGCAGTTGATTATAGGTTTGCACAGAAAGGCGAATATTATAGATTCTTTTCTCGGGTGGCTTACCGAGACGCTGCTTAGTGAGATTAACCGCGAAGTTCTTGTCGTTAAGATGCTTATGCCTTTCAATACGATAAGGAGAATAGTTGTTGCCGTTCCTCCAAAGGCTGAGTATGAGGCGGGTTTTACAAAGTGGATTGGACATCTTGCAAAGATGAGCAGTGCGTTAGGTTGCCGCATTTATTTTCATGCTACGGCAGAAACTATGGCTTATATAGAAAGGGTAGTATATACTCTCCCGCTAAAGGATAAGGCTAAGTTTAACCTTATGGAAAGTTGGGATGACTTCATGATGCTTTCCGCTGCTGTCAATTATGATCATTTACTTGTTGTCGTCAGTGCTCGCCGTGGCTCGATATCGTATAATAAGTCTCTTGATAATTTGCCGGCGCAGTTGTCGAAGTACTTTGCTAACAATAGCCTCATTCTTCTTTATCCTGACCAGTTCGGCGAGCATTCTGCACTACAAGCGTTTGCAGATCCTATGTCAGGGCACATAAGTCCTGTGTCTTGGACTTCTTATTTCAAGCACAACTATTTGGTAGCGTTGCGGTGGTTGCGGACAAGATTCAAGTAATTACTTGTAATTGTCTGCTATACTGTAGATTGATTCGAATATTTCTTTATCTATATCACTGAGTATTATGTCACGGCGGGCCATCATGCGTTTGGCGATGTCGAAGAATTTAGCGACAGATACATCGGTGTATCCTGCTGCTCCACCTTCAAGAAATGAGGCGACAAAATTTCTCGGGAAACCGGAACCGTGGATATTTACGCCAACTCCAATGACCGTTGCAGTGTTAAGCATACAGTTTATGCCTATTTTTGAGTGGTCTCCAAGTATAAGCCCGCAGAATTGCAAGCCAGTTTTTAAGAAGCGGTGGGTGCGGTAGTTCCAAAGTTTTATCTCAGTATAGTCATTCTTTAGGTTGGAAGCATTTGTCCCAGCTCCAATGTTGCACCACTCGCCAACAACTGCGTTGCCGAGGAAGCCGTCGTGTGCCTTGTTGCTGTAGCCGAACATAACCACGTTATTCAGTTCACCGCCAACTTTGCAGTACGGGCCGAGAGTTGTTGCACCGTATATTTTAGCACCCATATTAACTTGAGAGTGCTCGCATGCGGCAAAGCAGCCGCGGATGCATGCTCCCTCCATGATAATTGCGTCTTTACCTATATATATAGGACCTGAATTTGTATTTAGAAATGCACCTTCTACTGAAGCCCCTTCTTCAATGAATATCAAAGGCATACCATTACGTTCAGTATCTCCGACAATAGTGCAGGTCTTTGAAATAGGCTGAGACTTTCGCCCGGCAGTTATTTCCTTGTAGTCAGCGATCATTTCTTCCTCATTCATAAGGAAAATGTCGTAAAGCATTTTAATCATTCGCGGCTCTTCAATTTCTTTTTTTGTGTCAAATTTGCCAGCCTCAAAATCTTCTTCAGTACCGCGAAAGGCTATTATTCTTTCTCCGGAAAATAAAGCACAGCCATACTCTATCGAGCAAATGGTTTCAGCCAGAGCCTTTGAAGGAATAACATTTGATGCAATAAATATATTGTCGTCAGTTATGGTTTTGGTAAATTTGATAGACAGATAGTCAGCCGGCTTGTATGATATATTGTCATGTGCCAGGTATCGGCTCCATTTATCCCTGATAGTCATTATTCCTATGCGAATATCTGCAATAGGGCGAGTAAAAGAGAGAGGCAGCAAATCAGTCCAGTTGCCTTTCTCGTCAAATAAAATTACGTTCATATTTATAATGTGTCGAAAATTTTTTGTAAAAGTAGTTAGTTTTGTCATATTAGGCAAGAATAAGCGTTCAAAAGCGAAGAGTATTATTCCGTAAGTTTTTCTAAGTCTGTTAAATTATGCTGAGCAATAAAATAATGTAAGAAGTAATAAAATATAAATGTTAAATAAATATAAAATGATGTATTTTTAGAGTTAAAAATATGTTTTTCAGCATATAAAAGTTTGGTATATATATAATAAGTACGTAACTTTGCAACGCTTTTTTGAGCACGAAGTAGCCTTCTCGCGTTCAAGCAGTTGTGATATACGGCAAGGAAAGGGGAATAGGCTGCAACGAAGAAACAAAATTTTAGAGATAAATCATATAATTACAAACAAAAAGAACTAAGATGCCTACAATTTCGCAATTAGTAAGAAAAGGACGTGAGACATTGCAGTACAAGAGCAAGTCACCAGCGTTGGACGGTTGTCCACAGCGCCGTGGTGTTTGCGTGCGTGTTTACACAACAACTCCAAAGAAACCGAATTCAGCAATGCGTAAAGTTGCTCGTGTTAGATTGACAAACGGTAAAGAGGTTAACTCTTATATCCCAGGCGAAGGTCACAACTTGCAAGAGCACTCAATCGTAATGGTACGCGGTGGTCGTGTAAAAGACCTTCCAGGTGTACGTTACCACATCGTAAGAGGTACTTTGGATACAGCAGGTGTAGCAGGTCGTACACAACGTCGTTCTAAGTACGGTGCAAAGCGTCCAAAAGCGGGAGCTGCCGCAAAAGGTAAAAAGTAATAATACCTTAAAACAGCAGAGATAAACAAAACAAGTTTCAATTGTTTTTTGTTTATTGGATTGAAATATTCGGCGGAGTAAATGGCGTTAGAGAACGCTGTTGAAGATGCTAAAAGCAACCAAACGAACAAAAACGAATTTTACAGAAATGAGAAAGGCTAAACCAAAAAAAAGAATCGTGTTGCCAGATCCAGTTTTCGGCGACACTCGTGTATCTAAATTTGTTAACCACTTGATGTATGACGGTAAGAAGAATACCGCTTACACTATCTTCTATTCAGCATTGGAGACTGTGAAGACAAAAATGCCTAACGAAGAAAAAACAGCGCTTGATATCTGGAAAAAAGCGTTGGAAAACATTACTCCTCAAGTTGAGGTTAAATCTCGTCGCGTGGGTGGTGCTACATTCCAAGTTCCTACAGAAATCCGCCCAGACCGCAAGGAATCTATTTCAATGAAAAATCTAATCAACTTCGCTCGCAAGCGTGGTGGCAAGACTATGAGCGACAAACTCGCTGCAGAAATTGTTGACGCTTTCAATGAAACAGGCGGAGCATTCAAACGTAAAGAAGACATGCACCGCATGGCTGAGGCTAACCGTGCATTCGCTCACTTTAGATTTTAATTTGAAAATATCTACGTAAATGGCTAATATAGACGATAAACTTTCTTTGACAAGAAACATCGGTATCATGGCTCACATTGATGCCGGTAAAACAACTACTTCAGAGCGTATCCTTTTCTATACAGGTTTGACTCATAAAATCGGTGAAACTCACGATGGTACAGCAACTATGGACTGGATGGCTCAAGAGCAAGAACGTGGTATCACTATTACTTCTGCTGCTACTACAGCATTCTGGAAGTATCAAGACCAAAAGTACAAAATCAACTTGATTGACACTCCGGGACACGTTGACTTTACTGTTGAGGTTGAACGTTCACTCCGCGTGTTGGACGGTGCCGTTGCTACTTTCTGTGCTGTTGGTGGCGTTGAACCACAGTCAGAAACTGTATGGCGTCAGGCTGACAAGTACAACGTTCCAAGAATTGGTTACGTTAACAAAATGGACCGTTCTGGTGCTAACTTCCTTGAAGTAGTTCGTCAAGTGCGTGAAGTGTTGGGTGCTAATCCAGTTGCTATCCAATTGCCTATCGGTGCTGAAGAAACTTTCAAGGGTCTTGTTGACCTTATCACTATGAAGGCTTACTTCTGGCATGATGAGACTATGGGTGCTGACTACTCTGCAGAAGAGATACCGGCAACTATGGTTGACGAATGTGTTGCTATGCGTGACAAAATGCTTGAAGCAATCGCAGAATACGACGATGACTTCATGATGAAATATTTCGATGATCCTTCAACTATCACAGAAGACGAAATCCGCAAGGTTATCCGTAAGGCTACTTTGGCTATGGGTATCGTTCCTATGCTTTGTGGTTCTTCTTTCAAGAACAAAGGCGTTCAGTGTCTTCTTGATGACGTTTGTGCTTTCTTGCCTAGCCCATTGGATGCAGGTGAAGTTGTTGGTCACGCTTATAATGACCCTGATAAAGAAGAGCGTCGCAAACCTCTTTTTGAAGAGCCACTTAGTGCATTGGCATTTAAGATTGCAACAGACCCATATGTAGGTCGTCTTTGCTTCTTCCGCGTTTATTCTGGTCAGGTAGATGCAGGTAGTTATGTATTTAACAGCCGTTCAGGTAAGAGAGAGCGTATTTCACGTCTTTTCCAAATGCACTCTAACAAGCAGAACCCGATGGAAGCAATCGGCTGTGGTGATATAGGTGCAGGCGTTGGATTCAAGGATATTCGTACTGGTGATACTCTTTGTTCAGAAGAACATCCGATTGTTCTTGAAGCAATGGAGTTCCCAGATCCAGTTATCGGTATTGCTGTAGAGCCTAAGACTCAAAAAGACTTGGATAAACTTGGTGTTGGTTTGCAGAAACTTGCTGAAGAAGACCCGACATTCCGTGTGGAAACTAACGAAGAAACTGGCCAAACAGTTATCAGCGGTATGGGTGAGCTTCACTTGGATATCATCATCGACCGTTTGCGTCGTGAGTTCAAGGTTGAATGTAACCAAGGCCGTCCGCAGGTTACTTACAAGGAGGCTATCACTAAGTCTTGCGAACTTCGTGAGGTATTCAAAAAGCAAACTGGTGGTCGCGGTAAGTTCGCTGATATCATCGTTCGCGTTGAACCAGTTGACGAAGGCTTCCAAGGCAACTTGCAATTCGTTGATGAAGTGAAGGGTGGTAACATTCCTAAAGAATTCATCCCATCTGTTCAAAAAGGTTTCCAAACAGCAATGAAGAACGGTGTTCTTGCTGGCTACCCGGTAGAACAATTGAAAGTTACATTGATCGATGGTTCTTTCCACCCGGTTGACTCAGACCAACTTTCTTTCGAACTTTGTGCTATTCAGGCATTCAAGAAAGCATGTGAGCAAGCAGGCCCTGTATTGCTTGAACCAATTATGAAGATTGAGGTTGTTACTCCAGAAGAAAGCATGGGTGACGTTATCTCAGACCTTAACAAGCGTCGTGGTCAGGTAGAAGGTATGGAGTCAAGCCGTAGCGGTGCACGTATCGTTAAGGCAAAAGCACCTCTCGCAGAAATGTTCGGCTATGTAACATCATTGCGTACTATCACTTCAGGTCGTGCAACTTCAACAATGTCATTCTCTCACTATGCTGAGGTAGGTAAGACAATCGCTAAAGAAGTGCTTACAGAATGTCAAGGTAGAGTAGATTTATTGAAATAATATATAAATAAAATGAGCCAAAAAATCAGAATCAAATTGAAATCTTACGATCACAACTTGGTTGACAAATCAGCTGAGAGGATTGTAAAGGCAGTTAAGGCAACAGGTGCTGTAGTTAACGGTCCTATTCCATTGCCAACTCACAAGAGAATCTTCACTGTTAACCGCTCAACTTTCGTTAATAAAAAGTCACGCGAGCAGTTCCAACTCTCTTCTTACAAGCGTCTAATCGATATTTACAGTTCAACATCTAAGACTATCGATGCTTTGATGAAACTTGAGTTGCCAAGTGGTGTAGATGTACAAATTAAAGCGTAAGAAAATTATTAAACTATTAAATTAAACAGAAATGCCAGGATTATTAGGAAAGAAAATCGGAATGACATCCGTTTTCAGTGCCGACGGTAAAAATGTTCCGTGCACTGTTATCGAAGTAGGTCCTTGTGTTGTCACTCAAGTTAAGACTATCGAAAACGATGGTTACGAAGCACTCCAACTTGGTTTTGTTGACAAGAAGGAGAAGCACACAACTAAGCCGGAAGCAGGTCACTTCAAAAAGGCTGGTGTGACACCAAAGAGACACTTGGCCGAGTTCAAAGGTTTTGATAAAGAATATAAACTTGGTGACGAAATCAACGTTGAGTTCTTCGCAGATGCAGAGTTCGTTGACATTATCGGAACTTCAAAAGGTAAAGGATTCAAGGGTGTTGTAGGTCGTCACGGTTTCGGTGGCGTTGGTCAGACAACTCACGGTCAGCACAACAGACTTCGTGCTCCAGGTGCAATCGGTGCTTGTTCTTACCCAGCAAAGGTTTTCAAGGGTATGCGCATGGCCGGTCAAACTGGTAACGAACGTGTGACTGTTCAAAACTTGAAAGTGTTAAAAGTGATTTCAGAGCACAACCTTCTTCTTATCAAGGGTTCTGTTCCTGGAGCTAAAGGTTCAATCGTCTTAATTGAAAAATAATGGAATTAGCAGTATATAACATTAAAGGAGAGGATACCGGACGCAAAGTCACTTTGAATGACAGCGTTTTCGCTATCGAGCCAAATGAGTACGTTGTTTATCTTGATGTAAAACAATATTTGGCTAACTGCCGTCAAGGCACACACAAAGCAAAAGAAAGAAGCGAAGTCTCTGGCTCTACTCGCAAACTTCACAAGCAAAAAGGTGGAGGTGGTGCACGTATTGGTGACATCAATTCTCCAGTTCTCGTAGGTGGAGGTCGTATCTTCGGTCCTAAACCAAGAGATTACCGTTTTAAACTTAACAAGAAAGTTAAGCAACTTGCTCGTAAATCAGCTTTGTCTGCAAAAGCACAAGATAATCAGATACTTGTTGTTGAAGACTTCTCATTTGAAGCTCCAAAAACAAAAGATTTCGTAAACTTTGTTAAGAATAATAAAATTGCTGATAAAAAGGCAGTTTTGGTTTTAGCAGAACAAAATAATAACGTATATTTGTCTGCTCGAAATCTTGAAAGAGTAGAAGTTGTAACTACTTCGGAACTAAATACATACAGAATTTTGAACAACAAGGTTCTCGTTTTGTGTGAAAGCAGTGTTGCGAAGGTTAACGAATTTTAACAAAAAGGACACAGAAAAATGGAAATTAGTATAACACCAATCGTGACTGAAAAGGCGACAGCGCTTACAGAAAAGCAAAACCGCTACACTTTCCGTGTTTCTCCGGAAGCGAACCGCGAGCAAATCAAGCAACTCGTTCAAAAGCTTTACGGCGTTAAAGTCGTTTCAGTTAACACAATGGTTTGTCGTGGTAAGGACAAATCAAAATACACAAAATCAGGACTTATTCAAGGTAGCACATCTGCTTACAAAAAGGCAATTGTTACTTTGGCTGAAGGTGAAACTATAGATTATTATAGCAATATTTAATTTAAAAAATGGCAGTAAGAAAATTGAAGCCCACAACACCGGGGCAAAGACACAAAATTATTGGTGTATTTGATGAAATCACTGCACGTACACCAGAGAAATCTCTTACGGTCGGAAAAATGTCCACAGGCGGACGTAACGCAGAAGGTCACCGCACGACAAGATATGTCGGCGGCGGCCACAAGCGTAAATTCCGTATCATTGACTTTAAGAGAACAAAAGACGGTGTGCCTGCGACAGTAAAATCAATCGAATATGATCCGAACCGTTCGGCTCGTATCGCATTGCTCTTTTACAAAGACGGTTCAAAGGCATACATAATTGCACCCAACGGATTGCAAGTTGGCTCTACAGTTATGAGTGGAGAGAACGCCGCACCAGAGGTGGGGAACGCTCTTCCACTAAGCAAAATACCTGTTGGTACTTTAATTCATAACATTGAGTTACGCCCAGGACAAGGAGCCTCTATGGTTCGTTCTGCAGGCACATTTGCACAGTTGACTTCTCGTGATGGTGACTATGTTATCATCAAATTACCTTCTGGTGAAACTCGCAAGGTACTCGCTACTTGCAAGGCAACTATCGGCGTCGTTGGTAATTCTGACCACGCACTTGAACGCTCTGGTAAAGCCGGACGCTCACGCTGGTTGGGACGCAGACCACACAACCGTGGTGTTGTTATGAACCCAGTTGATCACCCAATGGGTGGTGGTGAAGGACGTGCTTCTGGAGGTCACCCACGCTCACGCAAGGGCTTGTACTCTAAGGGTCTTAAGACTCGTGCTCCTAAGAAGCATTCTTCTAAGTATATTATTGAAAGAAGGAAAAAGTAACACTTAATTAAAACATCATGAGTCGATCTTTAAAAAAAAGGCCCATACATAAGTGTGAAGCTTGACAAGAAAGTTGCAGCAATGAACGAAAGCGGTAAGAAAGTCGCTATCAAGACTTGGAGCCGTGCTTCAATGATTGCACCAGACTTCGTTGGTCATACTTTCACTGTGCACAATGGTAATAAATTTATCCCTGTTTATGTTACAGAAAACATGGTAGGCCACAAGTTGGGCGAATTTGCTCCAACGCGTAAATTCGGCGGCCATGCAGGTAACAAAAAGAAATAATCGGCAGGGTGTTAATCGTTAGAATTAAAAAGAATTAAATACAATGGGTGTAAGAAAAAAAATCTCAGCCGACAAAATAAAAGAAGCTAAGAAAGCTCTTTGTTGTGCAAAATTGCGCAACGTCCCATCTTCTCCCCGCAAAATGCGCTACGTTGCTGACATGGTTCGCGGTATGGAAGTATTCAAGGCTCTTGGCGTCCTCAAGTTCTCTAACAAAGAGGCTGCTGCTAAAGTCGAGAAACTACTCCGTTCAGCAATCGCTAACTGGGAACAGAAGAACGAAAGAAAAGCTGAAGCAGGTGAATTGTTCATCAACACAATCTTCGTTGATCCAGCGCCAATGCTAAAGCGTCTGCGTCCGGCACCACAAGGCCGTGGATACAGAATCCGCAAACGTTCGAACCACGTGACATTGTTCATCGGTACAAAAGATATTAACACTAAAAAAGAAGCATAAGAAATGGGTCAGAAAGTTAATCCAATAAGCAACCGCTTAGGCATCGTCAGAGGTTGGGATTCCAGCTGGTATGATGGAAAAGATTACGGTGATTCTTTGCTCGAAGACTTTAAGATCCGTAAATATCTTAATGCTCGCCTTGCAAAACAGAGTGTATCTCGTATCGTAATCGAAAGAACTCTTAAGATGATTACAGTAACTGTCTGCACATCTCGTCCGGGTCTTATCATCGGTAAAGGTGGTCAGGAAGTTGACAAACTTAAAGAGGAACTTAAGAAAATTACTAAGAAGGATGTTCAAATCAACATCCATGAAGTTAAACGCCCTGAGTTAGACGCTCAAATCGTTGCAACAAACGTTGCTCGTCAAATCGAAGGCAAAATCGCTTACCGCCGTGCAGTCAAGACTGCCATTGCATCAACAATGCGTGCAGGTGCTGAGGGTATCAAAATCCAAGTAAGCGGTCGTTTGAATGGTGCAGAAATGGCTCGTTCAGAGATGTTCAAAGAAGGTCGTACACCTCTTCACACTCTCCGTGCAGACATTGACTACGCACTCGTTGAGGCTCTAACTAAAGTAGGAATCGTCGGTGTTAAAGTTTGGATTTGCCGCGGTGAAGTTTACGGCAAGCGTGATCTTGCTCCTAATTTCACTAATAACCAAAAAGAAGGTCGTCCAAACGGTCGTAACAGAAAAGGCGGTTTCCGCGAGAAGAAAAACAATCGTTAAACCGAGTAATTAGACAACAATGTTACAACCAAAAAAGACAAAATTCAGAAGACAGCAAAAAGGCCGCATGAAGGGTTTCGCCCACCGCGGTAACCAGTTGGCTTTTGGTTCGTTCGGTATAAAATCGCTTGAATCCAAATGGATTACAGGCCGCCAAATAGAAGCAGCTCGTATCGCAGTTACGCGTTACATGCAGCGTCAGGGTCAAATCTGGATTAGAATCTTCCCAGATAAGCCTATTACTAAGAAGCCTGCTGAAGTGCGTATGGGTAAAGGTAAAGGTAACCCAGAAGGATATGTATTCCCAATCACTCCTGGACGTATCGTTATTGAAGTAGAAGGCGTCAGCTATGACGTGGCTAAAGAAGCATTGCGCCTCGCAGCTCAAAAGCTTCCTGTTACCACTAAATTTGTTGTTCGTCGCGATTATGATCCAACTCAAAACGTGTAATAAGTTATGAAAAAGGAAGAAATCAAAGAATTAGGAACTAAAGAATTGATTGAACGTCTTGATGTTGCTCAAAAAGAGTATCTTCAACAAAAAATCAATCACTCGATCTCTCCTCTTGACAACCCTGCTAAGATTACACAGGACAGAAGGATGATCGCACGAATGAAAACAGAATTGCGTAAACGCGAACTTAACGAAAAATAATCCCAAGAGAGATGGAAAGAAATTTGAGAAAAGAACGTGTTGGGGTTGTTTCCAGCAATAAGGGTGACAAGACAATCACCGTTACTGTTAAGTACAAGGAAAAACATCCAATTTATGGTAAGTTCGTCAACAAGACGAAGAAATACCATGCTCACGATGAAAAGAACGAGTGCAACGTTGGCGATACTGTTCGTCTTCAAGAAACTCGCCCGTTGAGCAAAACTAAGAGATGGAGATTAGTAGAAATAATCGAAAAAGCTAAATAACAATGATACAGACTGAATCACGATTGACTGTAGCGGATAACAGTGGTGCTAAGGAAGCACTTTGTATCCGAGTTTTAGGCGGCACAGGTCGCAGATACGCTTCAGTAGGCGACATCATCGTTGTTACGGTGAAGAATGCAATCCCTTCATCTGACGTGAAGAAAGGAACTGTGTCAAAAGCTGTTGTCGTAAGAACAAAGAAGGAAATCCGTCGTCAGGACGGTAGTTACATCCGCTTCGACGATAACGCTTGTGTATTGTTGAATAATGCCGGTGAAATTCGCGGTAGCCGTATCTTCGGTCCTGTTGCCAGAGAGCTTCGTGCTACTAATATGAAGATTGTGTCTTTGGCACCGGAAGTACTTTAATTTCACAAAAAATTAGAAAATGAGCAAGTTACATATTAAAAAAGGTGATACCGTTTATGTAAACGCCGGCAATGACAAGGGCAAGACAGGCCGCGTCCTTTCTGTCCTCGTAAAAAAGAACAAAGCCATCGTTGAAGGTATCAACATCATCTCAAAGAGCTCTATGCCGAGTGCTAAGCACCCGCAAGGAGGCATCATTAAGATGGAGGCACCTGTACATGTTTCTAATCTGAACCCGGTTGATCCGAAGACAGGCAAGCCGACTCGTATCGGTCGTGCTAAGAACGAAGCAGGTAAATCAGTACGTATTTCTAAAAAATCAGGGGAGGAAATTAAATAATGAGTAGCGCTAATATTAAAAAGGACTATAAGGAAAGAATAGTTCCTGCTCTTGAGAAAGAGTTCAAATACACTTCCGTTATGCAAGTACCTCGCCTAACTAAGATTGTTGTTAACCAAGGTCTTGGTATTGCTACAGCAGATAAGAAAGTTATCGAAACTGCTATTAATGAATTGACAGCAATTACAGGTCAGAAGGCTGTTCCAACCTTGTCAAGAAAGGATATTTCAAACTTCAAGGTTCGTAAAAAAATGCCTATTGGCGTTAGAGTTACTCTTCGCCGTGACAAGATGTACGAATTCCTTGAAAGATTGGTGAGAATCGCTCTCCCACGTATCCGTGACTTTAAGGGTATTGACTCTAAGTTCGATGGACGAGGAAACTATACACTTGGTATTACTGAGCAAATCATCTTCCCAGAAATCAATATCGACAGCATCCAAAAGTTGATGGGTATGAACATCACTTTCGTGACAACTGCCAACACAGACGAAGAAGGTTACGCTCTATTGAAACAATTTGGTTTACCGTTTAAAAACGCTAAATAATAGAACATGGCAAAAGAATCAATGAAGGCTCGCGAAGTAAAAAGAGCCAAACTCGTAGCCAAATATGCTAAAAAGCGTGAAGAATTGAAGGAAATCGTGAACCACGGAACACCTGAAGAGGCTTACGAGGCATCACAAAAGTTGCAGTCAATTCCTAAAAACGCTAACCCAATCCGTTTGCACAACCGTTGCAAAATCACCGGTCGTCCAAAAGGTTATATGCGTCAATTCGGCATTTCGAGAATCCAGTTCAGGGAAATGGCTTCTGCAGGTCTTATCCCGGGCGTTAAAAAAGCAAGCTGGTAATTTAATTTTAGAGAGTATTAAATATTGTCCGGAATGGTCCGGATCAATTTAAAACAAAAATCAATATGACTGATCCAATAGCAGATTATTTGACAAGATTGAGGAATGCTATCAAGGCTCAACACCGTGTTGTTGAAGTGCCAGCCTCAAACTTGAAGAAAGAGATTACAAAAATTCTCTTTGAAAAGGGCTATATTCTTAATTATAAGTTTATAGAAGGTGAAACTCCGGGAGGAACAATCAAGATCGCTCTTAAGTACGATCCGATTGACAAAGTTAACGCTATCAAGTGCTTGAAACGAGTTTCTCGCCCAGGTTTGCGCCAGTATACCGGCTACAAAGACATGCCGAGAGTGTTGAATGGTTTGGGTATCGCTATCCTCTCTACTTCTAAAGGTATCATGACCAATAAGGAAGCTAAGGAACAAAAGATAGGTGGCGAGGTTCTATGTTACATCTATTAATCTAAAGAGGAGGTATTGATATGTCAAGAATAGGAAAAGCACCTATCGCTATACCTGCTGGTGTAGACGTTAAAATAGAGAAAAACGTAGTAACAGTTAAAGGTCCTAAAGGCGAACTTTCACAATCATTCCACGAAGACCTTACTGTTAAGGTAGAAGACGGTCACGTAATCGTAACTCGTCCATCTGACGACCGTGAGCACAGAGCACACCACGGTTTGGTTCGTGCTTTGATCAACAATATGGTTGTTGGCGTTTCTGAAGGCTACAAGAAAGAAATGGAACTTGTTGGTGTTGGTTATCGTGCAACATCTAACGGTCAAGTGTTGGAACTCTCTTTGGGTTTCTCACACGCTATCTACTTTGTATTGCCTAAGGAAATTAAGGTAGAGGCTAAAACAGAGAGAAATAAGAATCCGTTGATTATCCTTGAGTCATGCGACAAGCAACTCCTCGGACAGGTTTGTGCTAAGATTAGAACATTCCGTAAGCCAGAACCTTATAAGGGTAAAGGTATCAAGTTCGTTGGTGAAGTTATCCGTCGTAAGTCAGGTAAATCGGCTAGTGCTAAATAATAATTTGAGAAGATTATGATTACTAAGCAACAAAGAAGAATCAAAATAAAAACACGCATCCGCGGAAAAATCTCTGGTACTGCAGAACGTCCTCGTATGACAGTGTTCAGAAGCAACAAGGCTATCTATGTTCAATTAGTTGACGACAGCAAAGGCGCAACTTTAGTATCTGCTTCTTCAAAAGGCATTACCGAAGGAACAAAATCTGAAGTTGCAGCAAAAGTAGGCCAATTGGTAGCCGAAAAAGCGATCGCAGCAGGTATCAACGAAGTAGTATTCGACAGAAACGGCTACCTTTTCCATGGAAGAGTAAAGGCGTTGGCTGACGGTGCTCGCAATGGAGGTCTTAAATTTTAATTGTCAGAGAAATGAGAAATAATAGAGTAAAATCAACAAATGATATAGAATTGAAGGACCGCCTCGTTGCTATCAACCGTGTAACAAAAGTTACTAAGGGTGGTCGTGCGTTCAGCTTCTCTGCAATCGTTGTCGTTGGTAACGAGAACGGTATAGTTGGTTGGGGACTTGGTAAAGCAAACGAAGTTACAGCCGCTATCGCTAAGGGAGTTGAAGCTGCAAAGAAGAATTTGATCCGTATCCCTGTTCATAAAGGTACTATTCCTCATGAGCAGTTTGCAAAATTTGGCGGTTCACGCGTAATCTTGAAACCGGCATCTCAGGGTACAGGTTTGAAGGCAGGTAGTTCTATGCGTGCAGTTCTTGAGAGTGCAGGTATTACTGACGTCCTTGCTAAATCACAAGGCAGTTCAAACCCTCACAACCTCGTGAAGGCTACTTTCGCAGCTCTTGAGGAGTTGAGAAGCCCGATGACAGTTGCTCAAAACCGTGGCGTTTCTTTAGATGTTGTGTTTAATGGTTAATAAAAACAGTTATGGCTACTATTAAGATTAAACAAATAAAGAGCAGAATCAACTGCCCGGCAGTGCAAAAGAAGACTCTTGATGCACTCGGATTGAGAAAAATGAATCAAGTAGTGGAGAAACAAGATTCTCCAGAAATCCTTGGTATGGTTAAACGAGTTCGTCACCTTGTAGAAGTAACGAACGCTTAAAATAATATAGAATTATGGATTTAAGTAACTTAAAACCGGCTATCGGTTCAACATCAGATCGCAGAAGAGTTGGTCGCGGTCCAGGTTCTGGCATGGGCGGTACTTCTACACGCGGTCACAAAGGAGCAAAGCAACGTTCAGGTTACTCTCGCAAGGTAGGTTTCGAGGGTGGTCAGATGCCATTGCAACGCCGTGTTCCAAAGTTCGGTTTCAAAAATATCAACCGTGTTGAGTATAAAGCAATCAACTTAAACGTTATTGAAGAACTCGCAAAGGCTAAGAACCTTGCTAAGGTAGGAGTTGAAGAACTCATCGCAGCAGGTTACATTAGCAGCAAGCACAAAGTGAAAATCCTTGGCAACGGTCAATTGTCTGTTAAGCTAGACGTTGTTGCTCACGCTTTCTCAAAGAAGGCAGAAGAAGCAATCGTTGCTTTGGGCGGAACTGTTCAAAAACTATAGGTAATGAGATTCATTGAGACTATAAAGAACATCAGTAAAATAGAAGATTTACGCAAGCGATTGATCGTAACTTTTCTATTTGTCGTTGTCTATCGTGTGGGTTGTTACGTTGTACTTCCAGGTATCAACCCAAACGAATTGGACGCATTGCGCCAATTTACAGATAGCGGTTTGATGCAGCTTTTGGACATGTTCTCTGGAGGTGCCTTTTCACAAGCCTCAATCTTTGCACTTGGAATCATGCCGTATATCACGGCTTCAATCGTGATCCAATTGCTCGGTATGGTTTTACCGTCTTTCCGCAAATTGCAGCAGGAAGGTGAAAGCGGCCACATGAAGATTAATCAATATACCCGCTATTTGACAGTGGCTATCTTGTTGCTTCAGGCTCCGGCTTATTTGGTGAACCTTCAGGTTCAAGTCAACAGTGCAGGTGGTAACGCACACTTTGGCTTCTGGACTATGGCTTATATGACCATTATCCTTGCAGCCGGCAGTATGTTTATCATGTGGCTGGGTGAGCGTATTACAGACAAGGGCGTTGGTAACGGTATTTCCTTTATCATCCTTGTAGGTATCATAGCCCGTCTCCCGGGAGCACTTGTACAGGAATTCAGCAACAGATTGACAACAGCGCAAGGCGGTCTTGTCATGTTTGTTGTAGAAATCGTTCTCTTGTTTGCGGTTATACTTGGTGCTGTTCTCCTTGTTCAAGGAACGCGCAAGGTGCCAGTACAATACGCTAAGCGTATCGTAGGCAACAAGCAATATGGTGGAGCTCGTCAGTTCATACCTTTGAAAGTTAACGCCGCTGGCGTGATGCCTATCATCTTTGCACAAGCTATTATGTTCGTTCCTATCACTCTTGCAGGTTTCGGTGCAAGTGGTGAAGGCAGTTCATTTGTTCGTGCACTAACTGATATGACAGGTTTTTGGTATAATGCCATTTACTTCGTAATGATCGTTGCATTTACATACTTCTATACAGCCATTACAGTTCGCCCGAACGACATGGCAGACAACATGAAGCGTAACAACGGATTCATTCCTGGAGTAAAACCGGGAACTAAGACAGCAGAGTACCTTGACTCAATTTTGTCAAGAATCACTCTCCCTGGCTCAATTTTCCTTGGTATCGTTGCAATTATGCCTTCTTTCGCAAGTATTTGCGGAGTGAGTCGTGAATTTGCTCAGTTCTTCGGAGGTACTTCATTGCTTATCATGGTAGGTGTTGTTCTTGACACACTTTCACAAATTGAAAGTCACTTGATGATGCACCACTATGACGGAATGATGAAGTCCGGCAAGCTGAAAGGTCGTACAACTGGTAGTGCCTATTAATAATAGGATAAACTAAACAGAATGATTTATCTAAAGACAGATGAAGAGATAGAGTTGATGCGTGAAAGTAATCTCCTGGTAGGAAAGACGCTTGGCGAACTCGCAAAGTGGATAAAGCCGGGGATTACAACGCTGAAGCTTGATAGCATAGCATACGAATTCATCAAAGACAATGGTGGTGTTCCGGGTTTTCTCGGTTACGGAGGTTTTACAAACAGCATCTGCGTCTCAGTTAACGAGATTGTCGTTCACGGCATACCGTCGAACACAACTCTTCAAGATGGTGATATAGTTTCAATCGACTGTGGAGTTGTTAAGAATGGATTCAACGGAGATTCAGCCTATACTTTTTGTGTAGGTGAGGTTTCAGAAGAAGTTAAAAAACTACTTGAGACAACAAAAGAATCTCTTTACAAAGGTATCGAGCAAGCCGTAGAAAACAACAGGATAGGGCACATAGGAAACGCAATCCAGGATTACTGCGAAAAGCGCGGTTATTCAGTTGTCAGAGAAATGACGGGTCACGGAATAGGAAGGCGACTTCATGAAGATCCGGCAGTTCCGAACTATGGAAGAAAAGGCGTAGGACCGCTGCTTAAGAACGGGATGTGCATAGCAATTGAGCCGATGATTAATCTCGGCAGCAAAAACATCATCATAGAGAGTGACGGTTGGACATGCAGAACTAAGGATAGAAAACCATCAGCACATTTTGAGCACACAGTTGCAATTAGAGGAGCCAAGGCAGATATCCTATCATCTTTCGAATACATTGATGAAGTGTTAAACGGTAAATCATAAAACAGTAATATATGGCAAAACAGGCAGCTATTGAGCAAGACGGAGTAATCGTTGAAGCATTGTCGAATGCGATGTTCCGTGTAGAATTGGAAAACGGACATCAGATCACAGCGCATATCTCCGGAAAAATGCGAATGCATTATATAAAAATCCTGCCGGGCGATAAAGTAAAGGTGGAAATGTCACCTTACGACTTGTCCAAAGGAAGAATTGCTTTTAGATACAAATAAAAAAAGAAAAGAATATGAAAGTAAGAGCTTCAGTAAAAAAACGCACCCCGGACTCAAAGATAGTCAGAAGAAAAGGTCGCGTATACGTTATTAACAAGAAAAACCCTAAGTATAAACAACGTCAAGGATAATATCTTTGAGAATAAATAATAATAGTTTATGGCAGTAAGAATTGTTGGTGTAGACTTGCCCCAAAATAAGAGAGGAGAAATTGCCCTGACCTATATCTTCGGTATCGGCCGTAGCGCAGCCAATAAGATTTTGGCTCAAGCAGGTGTAGATAAAGACATCAAGGTACAGGATTGGACTGACGCACAGGCTGCTGCAGTGCGTGAAGTAATTGGTGCCAACTACAAAGTAGAAGGTGACCTCCGCAGCGAAATCCAATTAAATATCAAGCGACTTATGGATATCGGTTGCTACCGTGGTGTTCGTCACCGTAACGGTTTGCCGGTAAGAGGACAGAGCACAAAAAACAATGCTCGTACTCGTAAAGGTCGCAAGAAAACAGTTGCTAACAAGAAAAAAGCTACTAAATAAGATTAAAGTATGGCAAAGAAAACAGTCGCAGCAAAGAAGAGAAACGTTAAAGTTGACGCTATGGGTCAACTTCATGTACACTCATCTTTCAACAACATCATCGTGTGCCTAGCAAACAGCGAAGGTCAAGTAATTTCTTGGTCAAGTGCTGGTAAGATGGGCTTCAGAGGTTCAAAAAAGAACACACCGTACGCAGCGCAAATGGCAGCACAAGATTGTGCAAAAGTTGCATACGACTTGGGTCTCCGCAAAGTTAAGGCTTATGTAAAGGGACCAGGTAACGGACGTGAATCAGCGATCCGTACAATTGCAGGTGCAGGCATCGAGGTAACAGAAATCATTGACGTTACTCCGCTTCCACACAATGGTTGTCGTCCTCCTAAAAGAAGAAGAGTATAATCATTTAAATTAAAAAGAGTCTTAAACGTGAAAGATTGCATTCAACCACCTCTCTGCAATCGCGGTACGCACTGATAAGATTCGTTATCAACTTTAATATTATTAAAAGAATTAGAAATGGCAAGATATACCGGACCTAAGTCAAAGATAGCAAGAAAATTTGGTGAGCCAATCTTCGGAGAAGACAAGGTACTCGCTAAGAAAAATTATGCCCCGGGTCAACATGGTGCCAACAAGAGAAGAAAAACTTCAGAGTATGGTAACCAATTGCGTGAAAAGCAAAAAGCAAAATACACTTACGGTGTATTGGAGCGTCAATTCCGCAACCTATTCAAGAAGGCAGACCGTACAAAAGGTGTAACAGGTGAAATCCTTCTCCAACTCCTTGAGGCAAGACTTGACAATATCGTTTATCGTTTGGGTATTGCTCCTACTCGTGTAGCTGCTCGTCAGCTTGTTTTGCACCGCCACATTACTGTCGACGGTAAGGTAGTCAATATACCTTCTTATTCAGTTAAGCCAGGTCAAATCATTGCAGTTCGCGAGAAATCTAAGTCTCTCGAAGTTATTGCTGATGCATTGGCTGGATTTAACCACAGCAAATATCCTTGGTTGGAATGGGATGAAAGCATTAAGGGAGGTAAATTGTTACACAACCCTCAGCGTGAGGACATTCCTGAAACTATTAAGGAACAGTCAATCGTCGAGTTGTATTCTAAATAATAAATTGTAAATATCCATGGCTATTTTAGCATTTCAGAAACCTGATAAAGTCATAATGCTCGAGGCTGATAACAACTTCGGAAAATTCGAGTTCCGTCCTTTGGAACCGGGTTACGGAGTTACTGTCGGTAATGCGCTTAGAAGAATCCTTCTTTCTTCTCTCGAGGGTTATGCTATCTCTTCAATCCGCATTGACGGTGTGCCGCATGAGTTTGCGACTATCCCTGGCGTTATTGAAGACGTAACAAATATAATCCTTAACCTCAAGAAGGTGAGATTCAAACATGTCGCTGACACCGATGATGAAGCTTCAGCTAAGATCAGTGTGTCAGGCAAAGAAGTCTTGACAGCCGGCGACTTAGGCAAGGAACTTTCTGGTTTTGAAGTACTAAACCCAGATTTGGTTATTTGCCATTTAGATCCCGATGTTGCTTCTTTTACACTTGATTTCACTATCAATAAGGGCAGAGGTTATGTTCCTGCTGAGGAAAATGCTCTACAGGACGCACCGATTGACGTTATCGCTATTGACTCAATCTACACTCCGATTGTCAATGTGAAGTATAGTGTTGAGAACTATCGTGTCGAGCAGAAGACAGACTACGAAAAACTCGTTCTTGAGATTACTACTGATGGATCAATCCATCCGAAGGACGCTTTGAAGGAGGCTGCTAAGATTCTTATTTACCACTTTATGCTATTCTCTGATGAAAAGATCACTATCGAAACCTCAGAAGCAGAAGGTAATGAAGAATTTGATGAAGAAGTTCTCCACATGCGCCAACTCCTCAAATCAAAACTCGTTGATATGGACCTTTCAGTTCGTGCACTTAACTGCTTGAAGAGTGCAGAGGTAGAAACTCTTGGCGAACTTGTTACATTCAACAAGACTGATTTGCTTAAGTTCCGTAACTTCGGTAAGAAGTCACTCACTGAACTTGATGAGTTGCTCGCAAGTCTGAACCTTTCTTTTGGAATGGATATTTCAAAGTATAAATTAGATAAAGAATAATTACGATGAGACATAATAAAAAAATCAACCACTTAAGCCGTAAGAAAGCTCATCTTGATGCGATGTTGTCAAATATGACAGTGTCTCTTATCATGCACAAGAGAATTTTCACTACATTGGCAAAGGCTAAAGCACTCCGTAAGTTCGCTGAGCCTATCATCAACCGCGCTAAGAGCGATACTACTAACGACCGTCGTGTTGTTTTCAGTTACTTGCAAGATAAGGCAGCCGTTACAGAACTTTTCCAAAATGTTTCTGTAAAGATCGCTGACCGTCCAGGTGGCTACACACGTATCATTAAAACTGGCAACCGTCTTGGTGATAACGCTAAAACTTGCTTCATTGAACTCGTTGACTACAACGAAAACATGCTTAAGGCTGACAAGAAGAAAACTACACGTACACGTCGTTCTCGCAAGTCTGCTCCTAAGGCTGAAACTGCTCAAGAAGCACAAGCAACTGAAGCTGCTGAATAATATAAAGCCAATAGGCATTAGAAAGGATGTGCAATTGCACATCCTTTTTTTATGTACAAATGTATTTTTTGTTTTGGCTTTTTGGCGTGAGTGAATGTTTGGAATGGCTGATACAACGCTATATCTTGAAGTGGCTTTGGATACGGATGGCTATTTTCCGCCACTTCCCGCTCGTTATAGCAGGTAAATTGATCGACCAGAGCCAGCGGCCGGTAGCCAGTCATTCCGTAAGGTACTTGTGGAGTTGGAGGATTGTTTTTCCGGTGTAATGAGTCATAATAGGGTAAGTATGTCTGAATTAGGTGTAGCGTTGAAAGAATAGGGGCAGTTAATGCTATATCCCTTGGCGGAGGTTTGTCAATATCTTTCTATAAAGATTTTGACGGCAATCTCTATTGCTCTGGCAAAAATGGCAGCATCTTGATAATGTTAATTATATAGTTTGGAGGTAGATTCGCTTTACTTATAATAAAGGGTTCTATTTTAAGGTGTAAATGTTACATATAATATAAATTATGTAACATTTTTTTGTGCAATTTGCTGAAAATCAGGATGTGATACAAAAGTTATATACAATGAAACAATTTTGTTACATCTTTCATTTTAGAGTTTCTACCTTTGGCAACAAATACAAAAACGAAATAGAGAGAGTGCAAACTTTAACTTAAACCAATACTTCGTATGTATGCAAATTAAACAGTTATTTTTTAGTGTATGTTTCCTTGTTATGACCTTGTGTTCATTTGCACAAGACGTAGTAACCGTTAAAGGAACAGTGATTTCAAAGACCGATGGTCAGCCAATTATAGGAGCCTCGGTAGTTCAAACTAATAATCCGACAGTAGGAACAGCGACAGACCTCGACGGAAAATTTACTTTAAAAGTGCCGTCTGGAGAAACACTCACTGTATCCTATATAGGGTTTAGGTCAGAAACTTTAGCAGCATCTCCAGAGGTGAATGTGGTACTTGTAGAAGATGCGCAGATGATGGATGAACTTGTTGTTACGGGTTATACAACCCAGCGCAAGAAAGATTTGACAGGTGCGGTTTCAGTAATGAATCTAAAGAATCCAATTAGTGAGGCTAACCCGAATATGTTAAGTTCAATGCAGGGACGTCTTGCCGGAGTTCAGATTGTAACAGATGCCGCTCCAGGCAGTGGTAGCACAAGTATCCGAGTTCGTGGTATGAGCACCGTTAACGGAAACGATCCTCTTTATGTTATAGACGGTGTTCCAACAACTGAAAACCTCAATTCTATCAACCCGTCGGATATAGAGTCAATACAAGTGCTAAAGGATGCAGCTTCGGCATCTATCTATGGTTCACGTGCAGCTAATGGTGTTATCATTATAACTACCAAGAGTGGCAAAGGAGACAAGTTGTCGGTAAATGTTGGTTATTCGTTTAGCCTTTCAACTCCGTCGAAGACTTATGAAATGCTTAATGCAGCACAATGGGGCGAGGCCTATTGGACTGCAAATAAAAATGCTGGACTCAAGCCAAGTCATCCGTTCTATGGCAATGGCGACACACCACAGTTAGTGGAATATCTTGATGGAGCAGGACTTGTTCGTGCATCAAATACTGATTGGCAGGATGCTGTTTATAACAACTCTGGAACTCATAATGTTACAGCAACTGTAACCAACAGTGGAGAAAAGGGTTCAATGATGTTCTCAGGTAACTTTATCAATCAGGACGGATTGATGGATTACACATTCTATCGCCGCTATTCAGTCAGAATGAACTCTACTTACAACATAAGCAAGTATGTTCATGTAGGTGAAAATTTGATGGTATCGCAATGGAACGACAGAGGATATACAACAGGAGAGGATAGAGGTATTCCTTATTCAGCAATGCGTCAGCATCCTGCAATTCCTGTTTATGACAGCAACGGCAATTTCACAAGTCCAATGCGCTTAGCAAAGTCAGACATATACAATCCTGTTCACGAACTATATAATGGACGAGACAACAGCAACCAGAGTTGGAGAATCTTTGGTAATGCTTATTTGGAAGTATTCCCAGTAAAAGGTTTGACATTGAAGAGCAATATCGGTGTTGAGCATGTTCAGTTTTTCAACAGAAATCTTACCAGAAAGATTGAACCTACAGAGACAAATGGTCTTAGCCGCGAATACGGTCAAGGAGATACATGGACGTGGACAAATACTGCTAATTATAATCTCACAGTAAAGAAGCATAATCTTAATGTTTTAGCGGGTGTTGAAGCAATTTCATATAAGTATGAAAATATCTATGCCTTTAGAAAGGATTATGCTTTTGAAGATGATGACTATATGAATATCGGTTCCGGTTCAGGAACACAGACAAATGACGGAGGTAGTGCGGCATGGTCGCTATTTTCTCTATTTGCGAAGGCAGATTATAACTATGGTGACAGATATTTGCTTTCTGGAATAATTCGCCGCGATGCCACTTCAAGATTGTATAAGAAAAATAATTCAGGAGTATTCCCGGCATTCTCAGGAGCATGGCGATTCACTAACGAAGACTTCTTCCCGAAAAATGATGTCTTGACAGATGGTAAATTCCGTATCGGTTGGGGTCAGAACGGTAACGCTGCAATCAGTAACAACTACGCTTCATATAGTACATACGCCTACAATTATGGAACAGGTTCATACGATTTGAACGGTACTAACACAAATACAGTTGCGGGTATCATTGTTGCGACAACAGGTAATCCAGATTTGAAGTGGGAAACAACAACTCAAACAAATATCGGATTGGACTTTGGTCTATTCAACAACAGTTTGAGCATAAGCATGGACTACTACATTAAGAAAACAAAGGATATGCTAACAATTCCCCCAACGTTGTCAGTAGAAGGCGAAAATGCTTCTAAGTGGATGAATACTGGAGATATGAAGAACAATGGTTTCGAGTTGACTATCGATTACCGCAGTCCGCAATATGGAGACTTCTCATGGGGAGGTTCTTTGAACTTGTCACGCTATAAAAATGAGTTGGTAAAATATAACAATTTCGTGAAAAATGTTGGTGGTGATGTTCGCCTTATAGAAGGTCAGCCAATGGGTGTGTATTACGGATATGTATGTGACGGAATCTTCCAGACAGAAGATGAGGTAAGTAATCATGCAATGCAGCAAGGCAAGGGCGTTGGTAGATTGAAATATCGAGACCTTGACAATAACGGCGTTATCGATGCAAAAGACCAATGTATTATCGGTGATCCTAATCCTGATTTTTCTGCAGGCTTGAATTTGGATTTCCATTATAAGGATTTCACCTTGAGTGCATTCTTTACAGGTGAATTTGGTTTTGATATTTATAATACAACAAAACGCCAGTTGGATTTCATGAGTTTCGGCGGAACAAGCACAAACCGCGGAGTGGCAGTACTTGAAGCATGGAGCGAAAGCAACCGTGGAGCAGAAATTCCAGCACTTTCTGTCGTTGACAACAATAATGAAATGAGAATGTCAACCTACTATGTGGAAGACGGCAGTTATGTTAAGATGAAGTATTTGAAACTACAGTATAATTTGCCAAAGAGCATACTAAAGAAAATTGATGCGGAAAATGTATCATTCTATGCACAGGTTGAGAATGTTTTCACAGCAACTGGTTACAGCGGTTTGAATCCAGAATTGCCGTTGGGCGCATACGGTGGCCGCATTGATAATGGTCCTTACCCAACTCCAAGAACTTATACATTTGGCGTTAATGTTCAATTCTAAAAAACAGATACAGTATGAAAATCTTCAGATATATAAAGAATATTTCGTATAGTGCCATTGCTTTTGGTGCGATAGCATGCATATCTTCATGCGAGGATATGCTCGACAAGAAGCCGACAGGACAGTTTACCGATTCGCAGTTAGATAACGAATCAGTAGAAGGCTTGATGTCGTCAGCGTATGCCGGTTTGGAAGCGCATTTCTTTGGAAATAATGAAGCATTCACAGGCCCTTCAACAAACTGGATTTTCGATGTCCGTTCAGATGATGCCTATAAAGGAGGCGGTGGTGTCTCTATGGAGGCAAACATTCATCAGTTGGAGATTTCCAACCTTACAAGCGACAACGCATCTAATTTCAATAAATGGCGTAATAATTATTATGCAATCTCCCGCGTTCATCAGGCTATGAATGCGATAAGCAATGCTGGAGGCGTAGAAAATAAGGATGTTTATCTTGCTGAATTGAAGTTGCTAAGAGCGTATTTCTATTTTGACTTGATTCGTATTTTTGAGCGCATTCCTTACATAACAGAAACTGATGATGCAAAGACAGTTCGCTATGATAAGTTTACCCGTGATGAAATTTTTGGTTTCATTAAGGGCGACTTGGAAGAAGCATGGAAGAAATTGCCAGAGAGTCAGGATGCTGTAGGCCGTTTCAACAGATATGTTGCGGCAGCGCTAATGGCAAAGGTTTGTGCGTTCACAAGTGATTGGGCTGGTGTTGTTGAGTATGCAGACCACGTTATCGGTAGCCATAAATATGAGTTATACGATAATTATTGCGATATGTCAAAGATTGAGTATAATAACAGAAAAGAGTCAATCATGGCAATCCAGTTCTCAACAGCAAACGATAATGCCCATATTAACTGGTCTAACCTTTTGAACACTACTTATTCAGAAGGCAATCTTTTTGGCAACGGAGATGACTTCTTCCTTGCAAGCCAAAACTTGGTAAATGCCTTCCGAACAGATGAAAAGGGACTTCCTTACCTTGATACATTCAATGATGTTAAGGTAACATCTGATTATGAAGGAAATGTTGACCCACGTCTTGACTTTACTGTTGGTAGAATCGGTTTCCCTTTCAGAGGTCATACATATACAATGGGCTGGTGCCGTGCATACGATGTATATGGCGAGTATTCAGGAAAGAAGGGACTTATTGACCCTCAATCATCAGATATGGTTCAAGGTTTCCCATGGGGAGCATCTTCTTTGAACTTCTGCCTTATTCGTTATGCTGATATTCTCTTGCTTAAGGCAGAGGCTTTGATTGAGCAGGGAACAGATTTGGAAACTGCAAGGTCGCTTATTAATGATGTTCGCAACAAAGCAAAACGCAGTATTGATGCAAATTATTCACCGGTTGAGTTGAATCCACTAAAGGCAAACTATTTGGTTGAGCCTTATCCTGAAAATGGCTGGACACAGGATTATGCCCGTAAGGCGGTGCGTATGGAGCGCCGTTTGGAATTGGCAATGGAAGGAAACCGCTGGTTTGACCTCGTTAGATGGGGCGTTGTTGTTGACGTAGTTAACAAATATATGCAGAGTGAAGCAGCGTTGCGTCCATATTATGAAGGTGCGTCAATTAGTGAAGATGAGATATTCCTTGCAATTCCGCTTTCTGAAGTGGAAAATTCGGGTGGACTTTATGAATAATTACCAAAAAATTTTCAACTATGAACTCAATAAAAAAATTAGGATTGAAAATGGTTTCGGTATTGGCTATCCTTATTGCCGTTGCATCATGTAATGATGTAGATATACCGGAAATGAATAATTTGCCTAAGGTGGCTAATCTTGGCTATACCGTTGACGGGCGTTCGGTAACATTGAACTGGACATTGCCAGACCGTCAGGATATTTCAGGTGTGCAGATTATAGCGAACAATACTGATGCAATGACTTTGGAAGGTGCACAAACTTCTTATTTCATCAAGCGTGTAGTTGCAGGCAAGGAGGTTTCATACACCGTAAAAGTTATGTACGCTGACGGAACAATTTCTGAAGGTGAAACAGTTAGATTCACATTGGAAGTCGTTCCTGCAAAAATCGGATATTTGATTTCGTACAATAATGTTTCAGAGATTGAAGATGACGATGAGAAGGCTTCAGCAGAATGGTTCCAGAATAATGTTGCAAATGGCAAGATTCTTACTCCTGCTGATTTGGACGGTATAACACCTGACGATTATTCAGTTATCTGGATTCATATTGACAGAGTTGGCATTGGTCATGGCTATAAAAACCTTCCGCAGTCAATGGTGAATGAAGCAACTATAGGAATATTGAAAAATTACCTCAAGGCTGGCGGTAATCTGTTCTTGACTAACCACGCAACGCAGTTGACAGTTCCAATTGGTCGTATTGAAGAGCGTTTGGCTCCTGGAATTTTTGGTGACGGCAATGGTGGCGAAGGGGCTGATATATGGACAATCAATGCACAGATTGGTTATGGCGGTCCGTTGCTTTATGATCACCGCGGACATGATGTTTTCAAAGGATTGGCAACATCTAACCAGTATGAGCATGAAACATTCCCGTTCATCGGTCCTGGAATGCGAGAAGACCATAACTGTATGTGGGATTGTAACGCATATGGCTTTGAAGGAAATCCTAACGTTATATTCTCATTCGAGTCCGCAACAACATCTATCGTCCTTGCTACTTGGGGTCACGTTCTTGATTACTGTTGTGCTGGTATGGTAGAATTTTTTGCCAAATTCAGAGTTCCAGGGAAGAATCATTGCTTGCGGTCTTGCTGCCTATGAGTGGCACCAAAATAGCAATAACAATGAATATCAGTCAAATATTGAAAAATATACTGATAACTGTTTGAAGTATTTAAGTAAATAGGTTTTGAGGTGTGAGGATACTATAATGGTTTTTTATAGTATCCTTGCACGCTTAATTAAAAAGATATAGAAATGCAGGTCAGAAAAGAAATATTAACCCTTGCAGGCGTTGCGTTTATCGCCCTACCAGCGGAATCAGGTATTTTTGCAGATTTTCCGATGGATTTGGTTTCTGGGAATTCTGTTGTTGAGAAAATATCAGGTAAATCATTTTCAGTAGTATCTCAGACTAAGCCAGAGTCAGTTCCTGGGGCAAAGGGCAAAGCCTTAAGGTTTGATGGCTATTCTACTTATGTGAAGGCTGATGTTCCTGTAACTACAATAGGCAGTCAGTTGACATTTTCGTTATGGTGTGCAGTTGAAACATATCCTATGATGAATGTAGCAGAAGCGCAGAATGCCTATGCTGACATTGCCGGTAATCTTGATGAAAAAGCAAAGTCAGGCTTTGCCTTCCAGTTGAGTTCACAAGGTGATTTGCGGTTTAAGTGCTTTATGAATGGCTGGGAAGTAGTTTGTGATTCTCCTGTTAAGTTGCAGAAATATTGTTGGAATAATCTTGTTGCTGTTGTAAATGGCGATGAGAAGAAGATAAGTATTTACAATAATGGTGAATTGCTTGCAACTACAAAAGCATTGAGTACAATTAATGCAGGCGATTCGGAGTTTACGATAGGAATGCCTAAAATAGGACTGTATTCTGGAGAGTTCCTTATCAATACCTTCAATGGTATTATTGATGAAATCTGTGTTTCAGATGTAGCCCTTTCTCAATCAGAAGTGAAGAAGGAAAAAGCAGAAAATGTTGCAGATTTATCAATACCAGAAAGTAGATTTGCAGGAAATCTGTTACGCCCTACATTCCATGGTATGCCTGCTGCATGCTGGACAAATGAACCCCACGGTTTGGCATACTTTGGAGGCAAGTACCATGTGTTTTTCCAAAAAAATGCCAATGGGCCATATATGGCTCGATTGCATTGGGGCCATATTTCTTCTGAAAATCTTTATAAGTGGACTGAAGAAAAAATTGCCATTGCACCGAGTGAAAATTATGACATTAAAGGTTGCTGGTCAGGTTGCGTATATACAGACGACATACTAACGGGTGGTGTGCCAAATATTTTTTACACTTCTGTTGACAATGCCAGAGCAACAATCAGTCATGCCGTTCCTGTTGCGAATGATTTGGTTGAATGGGTTAAGGATGAGTCAAATCCTGTTATTGACGGCAGACCGTCGGGGTTGAGTGATGATTTTCGTGACTGCTATATCTTTAGCAATAATGGCAATTATTATATGATTGTAGGAACCAGCAAAAATGGTTGCGGAGCAACAACCCTTCACCGTTATAATATTGCAGATAAGACATGGAGCAATGATGGCTCTATTTTCTTCCAGGCAGATAATGCAAGCGTAGCAGGCCGCTTTTGGGAGATGGCTAATGTAACCAAACTTGCTGACGGAAAGTGGCTGTTTACGGCAACACCGCTTGACACTTCTGTAGGAGTTGAAACTTTATATTGGATTGGAAATATCAATTCAGACGGAACGTTCACGCCTCTTCCTGAATATGCGTCAAAACCAGGGAAACTGGAACTTGATGGCTTTAGTTCTTATGGTTATGGATTGCTTTCACCTTCGGTTATGCAGGTTGATGGAAAGACTGTAGCATTGGGAATTGTTCCTGACAAGTTGCCTGGTCGTGAGAACTTCAAGTTGGGTTGGGCTCATAACTATAGTTTGCCCCGTGAATGGTATTTGACAGCAGAAGGTACTCTTGGACAAAAGCCTTTTAGCGGGCTTGAAGGAATGAGGAGTGCTATTAGTTTTTCACGTAATTCATTTGATTTGTCTGGAGATTTGAATCTATCCCCAGTATCTGGCAGAAAGGTAGAGGTTATAGGGGAATTTGTTATAGGAGAATCGAGTGAATTTGGTTTTGATTTCTTTGGTGATGGTTCAGTTTCTGCTAAATTGAAGTATTCAGTCGCAGAAAATTCGCTAATTTTTGACTTTAGCCAATTGCCAAGATTAGTCAATGACGGAGGTTCTTTTAACGGAGTCTATCGCTCTGCTTTGCCCAAGACATTTAAAAAAGGCGATGTTTTGAAAATGCATGTCTTTATAGACCATTCTATTGCCGATATTTTTATTAATGATACGTGGGCAGCATCTGTAAGGTTATTCCCTACAGGAGAAAAAGCAAATGGTGTAAGTGCTTTTTCAACAGGAGTAACGAATGTCAAGGCTATTAACGCGTGGGTGCTTGATGAAAATCTCTCATCAGTTTGGGCTCCATTAATTGACCAGAAAAATAAATCTGAGGTTTTTTACAACAGGGGCATTCTGGAATATAGAAATGTCCCGCAAAACTCGGAATTAACAGTATATACCGTGTATGGCGGTTTTGTGTGTAAGCATTCTCTTGCTCAGCCTTCCGGAACAGTTGAGACGAAATTAGATCATGGGGTCTATTTGGCCGTTGTTGAGGGAGATAGAGAAAGGGAGGTTTTTAAAATATGTGCTAATTAAATACTTAAAATCTTAGTTTAATGAAAATTATAAAGAAAATGATTCTTGCAGCGAGTGTATTGGCAGTTTCGGCTGCTAATGCTGCAACGGATATGAATATCAAGTATATGGGTCAGGGGCATTCAATTCTAACCCCGACGAGAACGGCTAAATACTTGCTTTTGCCGATTGAGGAAGCCAGCAGTGAAAGCCGCATATCAGTTTATGAGGATAATCAAGTTAAGGAAAATATAAATGTTCGGCTTGCGAAGGATAAAGTTGACTATTATATGCCTTACGAATTGGAAGGAGCAGAGTCTTTCTATATCCATGCTCCCTTTACTGAAAGTGGAGAAAAACTGCACAATACTGAAATCTCAGAAACAGGAATTTGGGCAAAGCATATAAAATTATCTGATACTTATGACGTAGAATCAGAGCAGTATCGCCCGTCATATCACTTCACGCCGAAGTATGGTTGGATGAATGACCCTAATGGAATGTTTTATAAAGATGGCGTTTATCACCTTTATTATCAATATAATCCATACGCATCCGTTTGGGGTAATATGAGTTGGGGACATGCAACCAGCCGTGATTTGATTCATTGGGAGCATCAGCCTGTTGCTTTGAGAGGCGATATTCTTGGCGCAATTTTCAGTGGCTCTTGCATTGTTGACAAAAGCAATGCGTCAGGTTTCGGCAAAGATGCTGTGATTGCATATTATACGTCAGCAAGTGAAAGGCAGATGCAAAGTATGGCTGTGAGCCGTGTATGAGGGAAACCCTATTATCACGTCAACGGCGAATGATTTCCGTGATCCTAAAGTTGTTTGGAATGAGAAATGCCAAAATTGGATAATGGTTTTAGCCGCAGGTCAGGAAATGCAGTTCTATTCATCAGTAGATTTGAAGAACTGGAAGTATGAAAGTTCTTTTGGCAATGGCTATGGTAATCATGATGGCGTTTGGGAATGTCCGGATTTGTTTGAATTACCAGTTGAGGGTACAGATAAAAGCAAATGGGTATTGATTTGCAACATCAATCCTGGAGGGCCTTTTGGTGGTTCTGCTGCACAATATTTTATTGGAAATTTTGATGGAAAGAAATTTGTTGTTGATACTCCGTGCAAAACAAAGTGGATGGATTATGGACGCGACCATTATGCAACAGTCACATGGTCAAATGCCCCTGAAAATAGGAGAATAGCAATTCCCTGGATGTGCAACTGGCAATATGCTAATATTGTTCCAACAAAGATGTATAGGAGTGCTAACGGCTTGCCAAGAGATTTAAAGCTTTTTGAGTATGAAGGTGATGTATATTTGAAGAGTATTCCGGTTCCTGAAATTAGGTCTTGCATGAAGAATGTCTATACAAAAGGTAAAGTAACTTTTGGGCCAAAAGAAAAAACTATTCAATTACCTAAAGGCCTTTTGGGTTCATACGCTATTGAGATGGAGGTATTTGCAGGAAATGCGCAAAATGTTAATTTTACATTGGCAAATTCTAAAGGAGAAAAGGTTGTTATGTGCTTTGACGGTAAATCATTCTCTTTTGACAGGAATAAAAGCGGTTTGACTTCGTTCAGCGAGCAGTTTCAGTCCGTTACTTCTTCGATTGTGTACTCATCAGAAGAAGTCTTGAAATTGACTATATTTGTTGATAACTCAAGTGTTGAGGTCTTTGGCAATGATGGTAGGTTTGTGCAGACTAACTTGGTATTTCCAGCTGAGCCATACGATAGAATAGTACTTTCTACGAAAGACAAAAAAGCGAAAATTTCTAATTTGAAAATATTTAAAATTGAATTATAATGGGTGAAAATAAATTTAACTATGCCAAGTTAATACCAGTATTGCTTGCATTCTTTGCAATGGGTTTTGTTGATTTGGTAGGTATAGCAACGAATTATGTGAAAGTAGATTTGGAATTGTCTGATACTATTTCCAATATACTTCCGTCAATGGTTTTCTTTTGGTTCTTGATATTTTCAGTTCCAACAGGAATGCTGATGAATAAGATAGGCCGCAGAAATACCGTTATTATAAGTCTTATAGTGACAGCGGTTTCTTTGTTATTGCCATTGGTATGCGAGTATTCATTTGTACCGATGCTTATCTCTTTTTCATTGCTTGGAATCGGAAATGCGATAATGCAGACATCTATTAACCCATTGGTTTCAAATATTGTCAGTGGCAAGCAATTGGCGAGCGTAATGACTTTCGGTCAGTTTGTGAAGGCTATTGCTTCGTTTGTTGCACCGATTATAGCATCGTGGGCAGCAATTCAGTTTGAGGATTGGAAGATGCTTTTCCCTATTTTTATGGTTGTTTCAGTAATTGCAGTTCTTGCATTAGGAGTAACTCGCATAGAGGAAACAAAGTCAGAGACAACGACTTTTGGACAATGCTTCAAGTTGCTTGGCAATAAATTCGTCTTTCTTTCATTTTTGGGAATTATGTGCCATGTTGGTATTGATGTTGGAACAAACGTAACAGCACCGAAAATCTTGATGGAACGAATGAATTTCAGTCTTGGTGATGCGGCATTTGCAACAAGTGTCTATTTCCTTTTTAGAACAATAGGTTGTTTTTCCGGTTCGTTTATTTTGTCAAAGGTTTCGGCAAAAGTATTTTTTCTAATTGGCGTTTTGTCCATGGCACTCGGAATGGCAGGTATAGTGTTTGCAAATTCGGTAGTTATGATTTATATTTGCGTAGGACTTATAGGTTTTGGAAATTCAAACATTTTCCCTATCATATTGTCTCAGGCGATGCTTCAATTCCCTGATAAGAAGAATGCGGTTTCTGGGTTGATGATTATGGGATTGTTTGGAGGAACAGTTTTCCCTTTGCTTATGGGCTACGCTTCAGATACAATCGGTTCACAAGTTGGAGCCGTATTAGTGATGGCTGTAGGAGTCGTATATTTGCTCTTTTTTGGTACAAAAGTTAGAAAAACGAATTAATAATTATGAGAAATATTGTTGTTGTAGGATTGGGAGAGGCTCTTTTTGACGTTCTCCCCGATATAAAAAAAGTTGGAGGAGCACCTGCAAACTTTGCTTTCCATGCGTCGCAATTAGGACTGGAAAGTTACGTCATCAGTGCGTGCGGTAATGATGCGGCAGGTGACGAATTACTAGATAAATTGGCTAAGCGAGGTCTTAATCTTATGATTAGCAGAGTCGATTTCCCTACAGGCGAGGTTCAGGTAACGTTTAAATCTCCTACGGAACCTCAGTATAACATAGTTGAAGGTTCAGCGTGGGATAATATTCCATATACAAAGGAAATGAAAGCATTGGCAAAAAAGACAGATGCTGTTTGCTTTGGGTCACTTGCTCAACGCAATGATGTTAGTTACAAGTCTATTCATCAGTTTATCAATGATATTGGAAATAAAGATGCATTAAAGATATTCGATATAAATCTTCGTCAGCACTTTTATAGCAGGAAGGTTATCGATAAGTCTTTGGAGATGTGCAACGTTCTCAAAATAAATGATGATGAGATAGGAGTATTGTGCGATTTGTACGGAATAGACAGGATTGATGTTTACAATAATGCAGAGGTAGAGGCTCTTGCCCGTAGAATTATTGAGAAATATTCATTGAAATATATGATTGTTACTTGTGGCAGTGTTTGTAGTTATATTGTCACTCCAACAGAATTCAATAGGGAAGAAACCCCGCGGGTAGAAGTTGTTGATGCAGTAGGAGCAGGGGATTCTTTTACTGCGACATTCTGCTCAGCTATTCTTAGGGGCAAGGATATTCGCACGGCACATAAGTTGGCTGTTGATGTTGCTGCGGAAGTATGCAAGTCTGAAGGCGCAATGCCGTTGTTGTCAGAGTCGCTAAAGTTAAGGTTGTATTAATTTAATGGCGATATGGGATACCTTTGTTATATGGTATCCCTATCGCATTTTCAATACCATATAAAATGAAGTTTTCCTATATTCTCCGATTCTTGTTATTGATATTTGTTGTAGTATTGCTGTCATCTTGCGGAGATGGCGGTAGGAAGTTTGTTGTAGGAGTCAGTCAGTGCAGTGATGATGGTTGGAGGCAGAAGATGAATGGAGAAATACTGCGTGAGACATTCCTTTATGGTAATGTAGATGTTGAGTTTCGTTCAGCAAATGACAGTAGTGAAAAGCAAATTCAGGATATAAAATATTTTATTCACAGAAATGTTGATATTCTTATTGTTGCTCCGAATGAGGCAAAGCCTCTTACCAAAATAATAGAAACGGCTTATGACATGGGTATTCCAGTAGTTGTTGTTGATAGAAAAATCGAGTCCGATAAGTTTACGGCTTTTGTAGGGGCAGATAATGAAGAAATAGGTCGCCAGGTTGGCAAATATATAATTTCAAGGAAGGGCAAAGAGAATGTTGATTTGGTTGAGTTGCGAGGATTGCATCATTCAACTCCAGCAAAGGAGAGGCACTCTGGCTTTATGCAAGTTATAGGACAGAATAGTGGCGTTTCGTTGGTTGCAGATGTAGATGCCGGGTGGATAAGGAAAGATGGATATGAAAAAATGGATTCCATATTGGAGAGTGGTACAAATGTTGATTTTTGTTTTGCCCAAAATGATATGATGGCTCTTGGGGCTTTTGATGCGGCAAAAAAGCATGGTCTTGAAAATAAAATTAAGTTTATAGGAGTTGATGCCATTCCAGGAGAAGGCTTGGGGCTGGAGGCAGTTGGCAGTGGTGAGTTATTGGCATCTTTCTCTTACCCTACAGGAGGAGATAAGGTCATGCAGATATGTATGGATATTCTTGAAGGACGTGATTTCAAGAAAGAAACGGTTCTTAGGACATCGGTTGTTGATGGCAGTAATGTTGAGAATATCCTTTTGCAGTCTGCTCAAATTGGAGAACTTGACTCTAAAATGGAAAAGCTTAATGGACGAATATCAAATTATATATCAAGGTATTATACTCAGAAAATGGTTCTTTTCTGCATCCTTGTCATTTTGCTTTTGTTGGCAGTTCTTCTTATTGTAATGTTGACAACATTAAGGAGCAAGAGTATTCTTAACAATAAATTGTCGGAGCAAAAAGAGCAGTTGAAAGATCAGTATGAGCAGATGGTCGAACTTTCCAAGCAGTTGGAAGAGGCAACTCAGGCAAAGTTGATGTTCTTTACAAATATTTCTCATGACTTTAGAACGCCATTGACTTTAATAGTTGATCCTGTTGAGCAGTTGCTTGCTTCAGCGAAAATAGGAGAGGATGACAAGCGACTGCTCTCTCTTGTAAAGAAAAACACGGATATTCTTTTGCGTTTGGTTAATCAGATACTTGATTTTCGCAAGTATGAGAATGGCAAGATGGAGTTTAAGGCAGAACCTCTTGATTTGCGTCAGTGCTTCCTGGCATGGAGTGAGCCCTTCTCCCTTGCATCAAAGAAAAAGCATATCCATTTTGATTTTATTTGCAGAGATTGCGATTCTTATATAACAGTAGGAGATAAGAGTAAATTGGAGAGTGTATTTTTCAATCTTGTTTCCAATGCGTTTAAATATACTCCCGAGAACGGTAGAGTGTCAATATGTCTTGAAAAAGATAACGAAAACAACCAAATAAGATTTTCCGTTGAAAATACAGGCAGTCTTATAAGCAAGGAACATATAGATAAAATATTTGATCGTTTTTATAAAACAGATTTGCACCATTCAGGTTCAGGTATAGGGCTCGCTTTGGCAAAGGCGTTTGTAGAAATGCACAGAGGTATTATACAAGTTGATAGTTCGGTTGAGCATGGAACTGTTTTTACTGTTGCTCTGCCAGTAATAAAGGCTGAAGGTGTTTCAATTCTATCAGCGCCAACAGTTGAAGATGTCAATAAGGCACTTGAATCTGTTCCTGAAGAAATTGATGAATCAGCCGTTGATAACGGAAAAGAAACATTGCTTGTTATTGATGATAATCAGGATATCCGTACTTATGTAAAGACATTGCTTAAAGACAGGTACACAGTTATCGAAGCGGCTGACGGCCTGAGCGGAATCCGTAAGGCTTCAAAATATGTTCCCGACTTGATTATCTGTGATGTTATGATGCCTGGAATTGATGGCTATGAGTGCTGCCATAGGTTAAAGTCGGAAATGCAGACAAGTCATATTCCGGTTATTTTGTTGACCGCATGCTCTTTGGTTGAGCAGAGAGTTAAGGGTTATGCTCAAGGCGCTGATTCCTATATTTCAAAGCCGTTTACAAAAGAATTGCTTTTGAGTAGAATCGAGAACCTGATAGCCTCAAAAAAACGTTTGAAAGAATACTTTGGAGATAGTTCTTCTTTGGTAAAGGAAGATATATCCAATCTTGATAAGGATTTTGTTGGCAAGTTTAGGGCTATAGTAGAGAAAGAAATCGAAAATTCAGAATTGTCGGTTGAGGATATAGGCAAGGAAATGGGAATGAGCCGCGTGCAACTTTACAGAAAAATGAAGTCACTAACGAATTATTCACCAAATGAACTGATTAGGATAACTCGTTTGAAAAAGGCACATTCGATGCTGTCTGCTTTGGATATTACTGTTTCTGAAGTTGCCTATAAAGTAGGTTTCTCCTCTCCTTCATATTTTGCAAAATGCTATAAGGATTATTATGGAGAAAGTCCGGCATCTCACCGCTCTAATTAGCCTTAATCTGGTCAATTCTTACCAGTTTGTTAATAATGGCATATATAGTAATCCCGGCAGGAGAGTGTATTTGTAGTTTTGAGCATATATTTCTTCTGTGGGTATTAACTGTATGAGTGGAAAGAAATAAAGTTTCTGCAATTTCTTTAGTAGTCATCCCCTTTGCTATGCATGCAACAATTTCTTTTTCTCGGTTGCTTAATTGCTCTGTTGTAGAAAAGTAGTCAGACTGTTGCTCGTGTTCCAGTGGAGATCCGCTTGTCAACACTTTGTCTTCAAGAATTTCTACGGCAGGGACAAAAAGCCTGTCTTCAACTTCGCAGTGTGAGGCAAGGTCTTGCTCGCAGTTTATAATGTCAAAAAGTACCGTTATCATCTTGTCATTTTCCTTTCCTGGATAATACCTGATGATAATGTCTTTAAGTTCTTTTAGTTTTGTAGCAATGGAATTGTGCTTGTCAGCGAATTTTCTGATAGAGTATTCTTCCTCATAAAGTCCGTTTAGCAGGTTCGTAACGTACTTAAATACTGTATTGTCTTCGTAAGACATGTGTTTTTTAACTTCAAGGGCATATTCATCGTAAAACTTTATGACAAGGTTTGCGATGTCGTCAGTCCCTGAGCAGTCAATTGCTTCAATCAGTCGTCTTCGTATCATAGGCAGGCAGTAGTCGAGAAAATAAGCGTGAGCGCGTTTTAGATATTTAATTAACTGCCTGATAGATATGTCGGTTGTGGAAAAGTTGTTTCCGCAGGTGAAGTTACAGACCGAAATGAAAGTTTTGCTGTCTATCTTATGTTGAATACAAATTTCAGAAACAGTATTGTCCCCGAAACCCAACGGAATTCCAAATCTGCTTGTTATTGGAAGAACAGCAGAATTTTCCTCAATCATGTCCCTAAGCCTGTCATTTTCTGTGAAGCCTCTTTTACTTGCCATAATCATAATTTTAATGACAAAGATAGTGCAAGGCGAGAGCAAAACAAAGCGAAAACGCAGTTTTCAGATTTTTTTTGCCAAGCCAGCAGCTATCTTTGCACTTTGTGAAAGTAGTGCAAGGCGAGAGCAAAACAAAGCGAAAACGCAGTTTTCAGATCGAAGGAAATATCCCTCGAACCCCAGTTATATACTCTCAATGTTTCTCAACAAAAGAGCAAATAATAGTGAATTGTTTGCTAAAGGTACAAACAAATTCATAAAAAACAATAAAAAGGCAGGAATTTTAAATAAAAAATTGATTTTGAATAAATGAAAGGAAAAAAGTTTGTGAAAAAGGTGTAATTACTTTGTGGTTAAGAATAAAAGTAGTACCTTTGCGAGCCGATTATATCCAAATTAGCGTTTTTATTATGGAATTGCATATACTTTTGGCCGAGTAGGTGCAGTGAAGTAATATGTTTAATTAATTTATAAACAAAATTTTAGAAGTGGATACTTTAAGTTACAAAACAATTTCAGCAAACGCTGAAACAGCAAACAAAGAATGGGTTGTTGTTGATGCAACAGACCAGGTTTTGGGTCGTTTGTGCGCTAAGGTTGCTAAAATTCTTCGCGGCAAATACAAACCAAATTACACACCGCACGCAGACTGTGGTGACAACGTTATTATCATTAACGCAGATAAAGTTGTTCTAACAGGTAACAAATGGGAAGGTCGTGAATATTTGTCATACACTGGTTACCCAGGTGGACAACGTTCAACAACTCCAGAAGTATTGTTGAAGAAATCATTCAACAAGCACATCAAGCCAGGTATGCACCCGTTGTATATCAAGGTAATGAAGGGTATGTTGCCAAAGAACCGTCTTGGTCGTCGTTTAATTGAGAATATGCACGTTTACAACGGTCCAGAGCACCCACATGCTGCTCAGAACCCGAAAGTTATTGACATCAACACGCTTAAATAATTATTGAGGTATGGAACAAATTAATGCAGTAGGTCGTCGTAAAGCGGCTATCGCGAGAGTATTCGTGAAAGAAGGAACAGGCGTTATCACAATCAACAAACGTCCACTTGAGGCTTATTTCCCAAGTTCTATTCTTCAATATATCGTTAAGCAACCACTTGAATTGCTCGGCGTTACTGAAAAATATGACATCAAGGTAAATGTAGTAGGTGGCGGTTTTACAGGTCAAGCAGAAGCATTGCGTTTGGGTATTGCTCGTGCATTGGTTAAAATCAACGCAGAAGACAAATCAGCATTGCGTCAAGCAGGCTTCGTAACACGTGACCCACGTTCAGTTGAGCGTAAGAAACCAGGTCAACCGAAGGCTCGTAAGAGATTCCAATTCAGCAAACGTTAATATTTTATTTGGATTATCTTACAAAGTGTTTAGTATCCAAACCGGCGAGACTCGCTTGCTGCGAGGCATGACGCTACTTGTCGGTTGTATTTAGTAGAACGTAAACAAAGAAATTAAAAATGTCAACACCAAAATTTGAACAATTATTAGAAGCAGGTTGCCATTTTGGCCACTTGAAACGTAAATGGAATCCTGCAATGGCTCCTTATATCTTTATGGAGCGCAATGGTATCCACATCATTGACCTTTACAAAACTGCAGCAAAACTTGACGAAGCAGCAGCAGCTTTGAAAAATATCGCTAAATCAGGCAAAAAAGTACTTTTCGTTGCAACAAAGAAGCAAGCTAAGCAAGTAGTTGCTGACAAGGCAACTTCTGTAAATATGCCATTCGTTATCGAACGCTGGCCAGGTGGTATGCTTACTAACTTCCCTACAATCCGTAAGGCAGTTAAGAAGATGACTAACATCGACAAGATGATGAAGGACGGTACATTTGATAACCTTTCAAAACGTGAACGCCTTCAAGTGTCTCGTCAACGTGCAAAATTGGAAAAGAACCTTGGTTCTATCGCTGACTTGAACAGACTTCCATCAGCACTTTTCGTAGTTGACGTATTGAAAGAGCATATTGCTGTAGCAGAAGCAAAACGTCTTGGTATTCCAGTATTCGCTATTGTAGATACTAACTCTAACCCAGATGTAGTTGACTTCGTTATCCCAGCGAACGACGATGCTTCTAAGTCTATCGAACTTATCCTTGATACAGTTTGCGCTGCTATGCAAGAAGGTCTCGAAGAAAGAAAAGCAGAAAAGGCTGACGCTTCTGAAGCAGAAGACAAAGATGTAGCACCAAAGCGTGAACGCCGCCGCATCAAAAAATCTGCGCCAGAAGCAGAAAAGGTAGACGCTGAATAATCTACTCAATTAATTAATAACCAAAAATAACTATAATAGATATGGCTGTTACAATGAGCGACATCAGCAAGCTCCGTAAACTTACTGGAGCAGGTATGATGGACTGCAAAAAAGCATTGCAAGAAACAGACGGCGATATGGACGCTGCTGTAGAGATTATCCGTAAGAAAGGTCAAGCAGTTGCTGCAAAGCGTGAAGACCGCGAGGCTTCTGAAGGATGTGTTCTCTCTGCATGTGCTGACGATTTCGCTGCTATCGTAGCCCTTAACTGCGAAACAGACTTCGTTGCTAAGAATGAAGGTTTTGTGGCTCTTACAAAGTCTATCCTTGACGCTGCTATGGCTGCAAAGGCTAAGACTCTTGATGAGGTAAAGGCTCTTACTATCGATGGCAAGACTATCGCTGACCTTATCGTTGAAGAAATCGGTAAGACTGGTGAGAAGATGGAACTCGGTGCTTATGAGTGCCTTGAAGGTGCTGGTACTACATGCTATGACCACCTTGGCAACAAACTTTCTACTATCGTAACTTTCAACAAGCCAGTTGATCGCCAAGTTGGTAGAAACATTGCTATGCAAGTTGCTTCTATGAACCCAGTTGCTGTTAGTGAAGATGCTGTTCCTGCTGAAGTTAAGGAAAAAGAACTTGCTATCGCTATTGACAAAACAAAAGCAGAACAAGTTCAAAAGGCAGTTGAGGCTGCTCTTAAGAAAGCAGGTTTCAACCTTTATACTGCAGAAAACGAGGAGCACATCCAAGAAGGCATTATGAAGGGTTATATCACAGAAGAGCAAGCTGCTCAAATCCGTGAAATCAAGGCTACTGTTGCTGAGCAAAAGGCTGCTAACTTGCCAGAGCAAATGATCCAAAATATCGCTAATGGTCGTATGAACAAGTTCTACAAAGAATCTTGTCTTCTTGAACAAGCGTTCATTATGGATGAAAAGGCTACAGTTAAGTCTTATCTTGCAAGTGTTGACGCTGATTTGACTGCTGTTGCTTTCAAACGTGTAAACTTGAATGAAGACTAATATTTAGTCCTCTATATTAGTAAAGCCGCAAGAAATTGCGGCTTTTTTTGCGCCTTATTGCAAATGATTCGCTTTCATCCAGCCGACTTGTTTGTCTTTTCTCTTTTTATTATTTTTGCGAAGATTATATAAAAACCAGTGCTATGAAAGTTTTATTTTTACTTCTGTCTTTCTTTTTGAGTGGGCTGTTTATCAGTTGTGTTATAAATGATGAGCATGGAAATTTAAACAGAACCTCGTTTGTTGCTTGTGATTATTCTTGCCCTGTTTTCCCTGGAGGTGATGCCGAGATGATGAAGTTTATAGAAAAGAATATTCATTATCCGCAAGATGCAATTGAGGCTGGACTTGAGGGTAAGGTTATTGTTCAATTTACGGTTACTAAAACTGGCTCAATTTGCAATGTTAGTATAGTTGAAAGTGTGTGTAAATCACTTGACGAGGAGGCTATTAGAATTGTTAAGTCTTTTCCAAAATTTAATCCTGCTATGAGAGAAAAAGAACCGGTTGATGAATGTTTCACTGTCCCTTTTGATTTTAAGTTGCCGTCTGAGGATTTGGATGAGGTTTATTATGAACCTTGTTTTCATATGCCCGTTTTACCAGGAGGAGATGCCGAGTTAATGAGGTTTATGGAGAGAAATTTACGCTATCCAAAAGATGCTCTTGAAAAAGGTATAGAGGGGCGTGTTATTACTAAGTTTACTGTTACAAAGACTGGCTCTATACGGAATATCAGAATCGTTAGAAGCGTGTATAAATCCCTTGATGAGGAGGCTATCCGAATTGTTAAGTCGTTACCGAAATTTGTGCCGGGAAAGATAGACGGTGCTTTGGTAGACATTGAATATGCTCTACCTGTAAATTTCAGTTTACCGCCAGAATATAAAACAAAGAAATAGTATAAAAATAATGGATTGCTTCAAGAGACAATCCATTATTTTTACTTTATGGCAATTTTACAATATTCCTTGAGCCATCATTGCTTTGGCAACCTTCATGAAACCAGCAACGTTTGCACCCTTGACGTAGTTAGTGTAATCGTCGCTCTCTTTGCCGTATTTCTGGCATTGAGTGTGGATATCAGCCATGATGCGTTTCAATTTAGCGTCAACTTCCTCTGCTGTCCAAGTAAGTTTCTGTGAGTTTTGTGCCATTTCGAGGCCTGAAACAGAAACGCCACCAGCATTTGCAGCTTTGCCAGGAGCATAGAGAATCTTTGCATTGATGAATTGGTGAACAGCCTCCGGTGTTGATGGCATATTAGCACCCTCAGAAACAGCGAAACAGCCGTTTTCAAGAAGAGCCTTAGCGTCGTCACCATCAAGTTCGTTTTGTGTAGCCGAAGGCATTGCAATGTCGCACTTGTAATTCCATGGGCGACCGCCTTCAACGTATTCACAACCGTACTTTTCAGCAAATTCACGGATTCTGCCGCGGTAGATGTTTTTGAGTTCAAAAATGAAATCGAGTTGCTCCTCTGTTAGACCTTCTGGAACGTAGATAACGCCGTTAGAGTCGCTCATTGTGATAACTTTTGCTCCAAGGGAGAGAAGTTTCTTTGCAGTATATGTTGCAACATTACCAGAGCCGGAAATAGCGACTTTCTTTCCTTTGATGTCAATGCCTTTTGTTGCAAGCATATTTAATAGGAAATACACGTTTCCGTAGCCCGTTGCTTCCGGTCTGATAAGAGAGCCACCGAATTCAAGCCCCTTACCAGTAAAAGTACCTGTATTTTCGAGAGCCATTTTCTTGTACATACCATACATATATCCGACTTCACGGCCTCCAACGCCTATATCTCCAGCAGGAACGTCGGTATCAGGACCGATGTGACGCCAAAGTTCTGTGATGAATGCCTGGCAGAAACGCATTATTTCCATATCTGATTTTCCTTTCGGGCTAAAGTCAGAACCACCTTTGCCACCACCCATAGGAAGAGTTGTAAGAGAGTTCTTGAATGTTTGCTCGAATGCAAGGAATTTCAGGATAGACTGGTTAACTGATGAGTGAAAACGAATGCCACCTTTGTACGGGCCGATAGCGTTGTTGTGCTGGATTCTGTAACCCATATTGTTCTGCACTTGACCCTTATCATCTACCCACGAAACGCGGAAAGAGAAAATTCTATCAGGAATGCATAGACGCTCTATCAAATTGTATCGCTCAAATTCCGGATGTTCGTTATATACATCCTCGATTGATGTTAATACTTCCTCAACTGCTTGGAGGTACTCCGGTTCGTAAGGAAATCTGCGACGAAGGTCGTTGATAACTTCTGTTGCTTTCATTTTTCTAATCTCCAGTTTTATTAATGTTTGTGCAAAAGTACACAAATAAATCGAAATTACGAAATAATTGTTATTAAAATCGCTTAAAATCTTACATAATGGTGCTTTTTGCGTGGTTTTGTAAATTTTTCTTTTTGGTTTTCTTAGTAAATTTTTTGCTTTTTATTGTTTCTGTTTGAGTATCTTAGTTTTAGTGTTAATTTGTTGACGCATGCCGTTTTGAGGAGCGTTCAGGCTTTTCTTTGTTAGGCTTGTCAAATCCAAGCCCTCTATGTGAGTTTTTGCTTTTTGAAGTCATGAATGTTTTGACAACGTCAGGTGCTATTATTTGTGTCCCACCGTATGCTCCCTTATTCAAGAGCATAGAGCAGTATTTTGCCAAGTCGTTTGCTGTTGAGAATAGTCCGGCATTTCCTTGCACTCCTGCTGAAAACGCGGCAGTCTCGTCATGGACAGTACCAGCGATAACTCCATCGCGGAAATACTCGTCAATTTCTGTAGCTGCTATTTCTGCCTTGTCGAATTTTTCAAGAGGCTTGTAGCATGTTCTGAAAGCCCCGAGAGGGCGGTAGATCTGCTCGTAGAGGAATTTGTCGTGTTTGGTGTTGTTTGCGTTCTCTTCTGCTTCCATAAGCAGGCAGAAGTTCAGACAACTGTATAGGTAATTTTTGTTGTCTCGAAGTTTAATGTTGTGAATTTTCTGCATTATAGTATCGTAAGTTACCTGGCCAACAAACAATTTCTTACCCAACTGATAGTTGAAAGCATCAGTTTTGTGGTCAGAAGTAATGTCGCGTCTAACTTTAGCATCTTTGTTTAAGAATCCTCCACCTGCCTGTTTGGTGAAAACTGCCGTCCTTTTTCCTCCTACAAGTTTACCTGTAAATGAAAGGCTATCGGTCATCTCTTTGTAGATGTTTAGAGCGGCTGGCATACCTGTTTCATGGTATAGAATGTCCTTTATAAGGAAATTACCCTTTTCTGTTCCTTTCAATTCGGGAATGAATTTTTCCAACTTGTCGTTAAGGTGCATGTTTCCCAAATCTATTGTTTTCATAATAGCAGGAAGAGTCCCTGTTGCTTTAGATACAGAGGCAAGGTCAAAAATTGTATTTGCAGAAACTTTAATTTTCTTTTTGTTGTCAGTGTAACCGTAGTTCCTGTTAAAAACGATTTTGCCGTTTTTGGCAACGAGCACTTGGCAACCTGTGTAGGCTCCTTGCTTGATTCCTTCTGTGGCAAGAGAATCTGCCTGGAAGATGAATTTTTCGTCAAGGCCAACTTCTTCTGCAATCCCATAGCCAATTCTTGATGGCTTTATGTTAACTCCAGTGCCACAACTTGCAACGCCGTCAATGGATACAGGCGTCTTTCCAGATATTTCACTACCACCAAAAATTGCTTGAGCGGCGTATTCTTGTGCGAATTTTTCTTTTTCATAGCCTATTATGGCAGTGTTGCAGAGGTTAATAGCTTCTTTGTGCTTAGTAAGGGCATACGGCGTTGTGAAGAATACAGGAACAACCTTTCCAGCACCGGCTCCTTTAATAATCTTGTCAAGGCAAGTTGCCGCCCATTGGTCTTTAGTATATATGCCGACAATTACGGTAGAAGCATCTTTAACCTTTTCTGTAACGTTGTCAGCATTTGCAGCATTCATTGCGTATTTTTCAACTGTAGTGTAAAGTCCGCATGTTTCTGTGAATTTATTAAAGGCATCATCTCCGATATTAACAACTGCAATTTTCTTTTCAATGTGTTTTATCGGCAGAATATCGTTTTCATTTTTTATGGCAGTTATAGCGGCGGAATAGAGGTTTCGCATAACCAGTTCTGCACTTCTGGTATTGACACTCTTTTCAGCATCATTTGCTGTTATCGTTGTGTTGTTGTATAGTTTTAGTGCATATTTGTATTTTAGAATTTTCTTGCAGGCATTGTCGATTAGTTTTTTGTCTTTACCACCATTTTCATATGCCTTAATCATTGCATCGTAATTTTTAGGCAGGTTTCTCGGTTCGAGAAGAACTTCCGCGCCGGCACGCAGAGCAAGCAGTCCGTTTGGTTGGTCATCAACGATTGCTCCTTTCATTGTTAGTGCATCGGTAAAGACCAGCCCTTTAAAGCCCATTTCTTCCTTGAGAAGTTTAGTAACAACGCTACTGCAAAGAGAAGAAGGCAATTTGCCGGTTTTTAAAGCCGGAATGTTAAGGTGTGCAATCATTACGCCAGACAAACCTGCTTTAAAATAATTTTTGAAAGGGATAAGATCGCTTGATTGAAGTTCTATTAAAGAGCGTTCAACCAAAGGGAGAGTCTTGTGTGAGTCGTCGTGAGTGTCACCGTGTCCTGGAAAATGTTTTGATACAGACATGACACCATTGTCTTCAAGACCGCGCGAGTAGGCAATTGCCTTGCTGCTAACGTTTGACGGTTTCTCGCCAAAAGAGCGCGTTCCAATAACAGGGTTATTTGGATTGCTATTTACGTCAAGAACAGGAGCGAAGTTAACGCTTATTCCAAGTGCTTTGCATTCTTTGGCCATTTCCGCTCCATATTCGTAGAGGAGTTTGTCATTTTGAATAGCACCAAGCATCATGTTTTTGGGAAATCGAGGGGTGTTTGGCATTCTCATTGAAAGTCCCCATTCACCGTCAATAGCAACGAATACCGGTGTTTTTGAAATGCTGTTTATGTAATTTACCAGCTCTGCATGGTTATTGGCAGGACCTGGGCTGAAATATATGCAGCCGATATTGTACTTATTCACCAGCAGTTTTATCTCGTCTTTTGCTTTTTGAATATCCTTTGGAGCTACCGCTTGGGCAATTAGTTGCCCGATTCGTTCTTCTGTTGAAAGTGAGTTGAAAACGCTATCAACCCATTCATTCATAGCATGGGAGTCGGTATTATTCAGCAAAATAGTTTTGTGTTTGCCGTTTGCCAAAAATGGAAGTAAGGCACATAGGGTAATTGTAATAATTAGTTTTTTCATTTTAGTTATGGATTTATTCAAAGAACATTCTTGGGGTTGGGTCTGGATTTATTTGTTGATTGTTTTTTGTCATTTCTTTTATGATGTCAATCATTGAATATTTCAGTGATACTTCGGTTTTTCCTAACAGTTTTGCTCTGGTAAGAGGTTCCATATTGTCACCGCCTTCATAAAGATAACTGATAGTTGCAATGGTGTAGGTTTTGCTTGGTTTAAGAGGCTCTCCGTCAATAAGAATTTCGACAGCCTTCTTGTCTTTATAAGTTGCTTTTACATGCTTGCTTACGGCGTCACCATCGCGTGAGCCCATAATGTCGAATGCTTCCTTTATAGACTTCCCGTCAAGTTCAATAACGTTTACATAGTTTTCGAAAGGCAGCATAGTATGGATAAGCCCTAAAGAAATATCACCTTTAGGAAGAGGCTTGCGGATGCCGCCTTTGTTGCCTATGGCAAAATCGATATGTTTGTCGGTGACAGTTTGTCCGATTTCATAAATCTTGTCAGCAACCCAGTTAGAAAGAGGGTTGGTTCCTCTGTTGGGGTATTCAGCCATAGATTTGCCGATTATGATTCTTTTCATTTTCTCAACCCCCTTGTCGTATGGAGCGAGCCATTCTGCAATTCTTGGGTCCGTTCTGTCGTCATATCGTGCATCGATTTTTATCAGTTCGCTTTTCGGGGTTTCGTCAAGGTCATCAAGGTCTATTGTGATTTTTCCGAGATATTCTCCATTGCTTCCAGTTTGAGCAACGAGAACAGTTTTACCGACTTTGTTTTTAAATAAACTCTGATGATTGTTCGATTTTGAGTCTATTCTTGTATGAGAGTGTCCTCCGATTATTATGTCTATGTCCTTACTGTTTAATGCGAGGATGGAGTCACAAGGCAAGTTAGGTCTGCTTGTTGTGTAGCCAATATGAGAAAGAACAATAACATAGTCAGCTTCACCTTTGCTTTTTAGCATAGTTGCTATACTGTCAGCAACGAATGCCGCATCTTTGTATTCCATTCCAATTCTGTTTCCTGGAAGAATCATTCCTTCAGGTTGACAGCCAACTCCAATGAAAGCAATCTTCTTGTTGTCAAATTTTTTGATAACATATTCTTTTGTTATTCCCTTGAGAGGAGTTTTGTCAAAATTGTAGTTTGCACAAATTTTTTCTGCTTTTAGAATCTTATAGTTTTTTTTTTCTGCTTTTAGAATCTTATAGTTTTTTGCAAGAGCCTCCAAACCGTTGTCGAACTCATGGTTGCCAATGGTTACTATGTCGTACCCGAGTTTGTTCATACCACCGTATTCAACTTCACCGCCAAAAGCAGTAAAATAAAGAAAACCTTGAACGTCGTCACCAGCATCAACAAGTAGAGAATGCTCTTCTGTGTTTCTAATGCTGTCGATAACAACCTTTCTTCTGGCAAGTCCACCAGCATATTTCGTTTTTTCAGGAACAATGTTGCCGTGAACGTCATTAGTGTGCATAATCACTAAATCGTCAGCGGTAGCTGGCTGGCACAAGAATATAGCAGACAGTCCCACTATTATTATATTTTTAATTTTCATATTTTATTGGTTTTATTTTACGAATTTACGACAAAAATTACGTAGTTGTCTGCAAAAAATACATTATTTGCAAAATATAACATTTTAGTGCTTGATAGATGGAGTATAACCACCTGAAACAGTCTGAGTTGAGCGTAAAAAGCGTTATAAGAAATAAAAGCGATAAAAACTTGCTAAGTAAGTTGCATAATTGGAAAATAATTAGTTACTTTGCACCGCTTTTCGCAATCTCTGGCAAGACAGGTGGTTTGTTACATTGCGATAATTATTAACGTTTTAATATATAGTAAAATGGATTTGATTAAAGTTGCCGAAGAGGCTTTTGCTACAGGCAAGCAACATCCGGAGTTCGGACCGGGCGATACTATTACAGTAGCATATCGCATTAAAGAGGGTAACAAGGAACGTATCCAGCAGTACCGCGCGGCGTTGTAATCCGCATTTCTGGTGATGGAGAAAAGAAGCGTTTCACAGTTCGTAAGATGAGCGACAACATTGGTGTTGAGCGTATTTTCCCAATTGAGTCTCCGTTTATCGACAGTATTACAGTTAACAAATATGGTAAAGTTCGCCGTGCAAAATTGTACTATCTTCGCGAACTTACTGGTAAGAAGGCTCGTATTAAAGAGCGTCGTGTTAACACTGCTAAGTAAGCGAGAACAATTCCGAATGACATATAAAAGAGGATGCCAACTGCATCCTCTTTTGTCGTTTTTAGGGGATAGGCAGATAGGGGATGTGGAAACTATAGTGAGATAGTAAGTATAGTATGAATAGTATTTTTAGGCTGCGTCTCGGTTTGTATTATCTTTCACTTCGTGCAAGATAGGCTGCGATTCGGCAAAAATCCCTAAAAACTACGTTTTTATTTTTTTTTGCTCTCACCTTGCACTATCTTTGCACCATATTTTGAATAAGATTTGTTATTATGGGTAATTTTTTAAAAATCTGTGCCGTGTGTGTTACAGCGGCAGTCGTGGTGAGTTCCTGTATTCAGGATGAGGCTTTGAATACTGAATGCGATATACTTACTTGCACAGTGCCTGAATCTATCTTGGAATCAGCAGTTGTTATTGATAATTATACTGTTACACTTAGAATAAAACCGAGTGGGGATATTTCAAAACTTGCTCCAGAGTTTACAGTTACTGAGGGAGCAACAATTTCACCTGCAAGTGGTACTCCGCAAGATTTCTTAAATGCAAAAAATCATACTATTTATTATACTGTAACATCACAAGATGGTGAGTGGTCAAAGAGGTACCCTGTAAAGGTTATCCAGCAGGAAGTGCCTTCAGAATATAACTTTAACGGCAACCGCCTTGATCCCAGCAACAAGTATTCGATATTTGTTGAACGCGATGGCAATGGGGAGTCTGTGTTGACATGGGCATCTGGCAATCCAGGTTACGTTATGTGCGGTGTTGCTGATAGAAATGCTCAGAATGATTATGGCTATCCTGATGATCCTTTGACATATAAGCAGCATATTTGGAAATATTTTCCGACAAGGGCGGTATATGCTGAAGGTGTTATCCAGAAAAAGAATCCAGAAGACGGATATACTTATTTTTATAATCCGGACGGAACATACGCAAAGCCTGAGTTTATCCGATTAACTACATCTTCAACAGGTTCGTTTGGTGCAATGGTTGGAATGCCAATAGCGGCGGGTAATATGTTCCAGGGCTTTTTTGACCTTGGCCAGGCTATCGGCAATGCCCGTGGTGCAACTAAGTTTGGTGAACCTTACCATTATGTTCCTGTCAGATTGCAGGGTCGTTACAGGTACAAGGCTGGTAAGGTGTTTACCGATAAGTATGGCAGGGTAGTTCCTGATAAGAAAGATATTTTCTCAATCTATGCCCTTTTCTTTGAGTCAGAACCAGGTAAGGTTGACTATATAGATGGCTACATTCACGAAAAGAATTTCCAGCATGAAAATTTGGTTTCTATCGCTATGGTAGGCGACGAGAGAGAGTCTGACGAGTGGGTTACTTTCGATGTTCCGTTTGAGAAGGCTGTCAATGGCAGGGAGTTGGATAGAGACAAGTTAGGTCAAGGTATCTACAAGGTAGGCATTGTAATTTCATCAAGTCTTGACGGCGATGTATTTGAAGGAGCAGTTGGCAGTACTCTTGATATAGCCGATTTGAAGTTAGTTAATGAAAATGAAGAATAAAAAGGAGGAACAGTCATGAAAAAATATATATTATCAATAGTTGCGGCATTGACAATTTTCGCAGGATTCGGTCAGGTTAGTCGAACAAAAGCGTTGATAAATGCTTCTCTGAAAAATTGGGAGATAGAATTGCGTGCGGGTTATAATTTAGGTGGAGTTGCTCCTCTTCCATTGCCTCAAGAAATTAGAAAATTGGAGAGTTATAGTCCAACGTTGCCTTTCTCTGTTGAGGCTGATTTTACTAAACGCTTTGGCTCAGAAAACAAATGGGGTATTCTTTTCGGTGTTAAAATGGAAAACAAGAATATGGACACTAAGGCACGAGTTAAGAACTACAATATGGAAATCGTTGGCGACGGCGGTGAGAAGGTAGGCGGTCGCTGGACAGGTGGAGTTCAGACTTCTGTTAGAAATTCATATCTCACTTTCCCGATTTTGGGTGTTTATCGTGTTCATCCGCGAACAAATATCAAGCTTGGAGTGTTCTTGTCATATATGATGGAAGGAAAGTTCGAGGGTTACGTCTATGACGGATATCTTCGTCAAGGAGACCCGACAGGTCTGAAGGTGGAGTATTCTGGAGATGATGTTGCAACATATGATTTTTCAGATGATTTGCGAACATTTCAATGGGGTGCTCAGGCAGGAGTTGACTGGAAAGCATTCAAGCATTTGAAACTCTATGCAGACCTAACTTGGGGATTGAATAACGTCTTCCATAGCGACTTCAAGACTATTACATTTGATATGCACCCGATTTATTTAAATCTTGGTGTAGGTTATATATTTTAAGGTAAAAAAAGATGATAAAAGCAGTAATTGTAGGTTACGGTAATATCGGTAAGTTTGTTCTTGATGCACTTTTAGATGCACCAGATTTTGAAATTGCCGGAATAGTACGCCGTGATGTCAGCAATGTCCCTGAAGAGTTGAAGGGATATAAGGTTGTTAGTGACTTGAAGGATGTGGATGCAGATGTTGCAATATTATGTACTCCAACAAGAAAGGTAGAGGAATACGCAAAGTATGCCTTATCACTTGGAATGAATACAGTTGACAGTTTCGATATTCACACATCAATAAAGGAATTGCGTCACAATCTTGGTGAAGAAGCCAAAAAATATGGCAAGGTTTCAGTTATTTCAGCAGGTTGGGACCCGGGAAGCGATTCTATTGTGAGAGCGTTGATGCAGGTTTGTGCTCCTAAAGGACTTACCTATACTAATTTCGGACCAGGAATGAGCATGGGTCATACCGTTGCTGTTAAAGCCATTGAAGGCGTTAAGAATGCATTGTCAATGACAATTCCATTGGGAACAGGTATCCACCGTCGAATGGTATATGTTGAGTTGATTGACGGCTATAAGTTGGAGGATGTTGCGTCTAAGGTTAAAGCAGATCCTTATTTTGTTAATGATGAAACGCACGTTATGCAGGTTGCTGACGTTGACGAGGTTAAGGATATGGGTCATGGCGTTAATATGGTAAGAAAGGGCGTTTCTGGCAAGACTCAGAATCAGCGTTTTGAATTCCAGATGTCAATAAATAATCCAGCGTTGACAGCACAGGTATTAGTTGGTGCTGCGCGTGCTTCAATGCTTCAGAATCCAGGCGCTTATACAATGATAGAAGTTCCAGTTATCGATTTCCTTTATGGTGATAGGGAAGAACTTGTGAGTCATCTCGTATAGTAGAAACAGTATAATATATTTGCGGAGGTCTGCTTTTATAAAGGCAGTTCTCCGCTTTTATATAGTATTGCTTTAGGCTCATTGAAACCATGTGATTAAAAAAAATTAAAATTTAATTACGACTATTTGGAATAAAGAATTTTGTTGTACCTTTGAATAAGATAAGTAAAAGCACATAACTAAATGCAAAAATATAGTTTTGCTTTATTGTCCATTATCGTAGTGTTGAAAAACTAACATTATTAACTAACATAAAACCAATTCGATGAAAAAAGTATTCGTAATGGCACTTGCAGTGTGCATGAGCGGCAGTCTTTTCGCACAGCCACGCAGTGCAAGCCAACCAGAATTGTTGGTGAAGACTAATTATGGATTGATGGCTCCGGTATGGTCTCCAGACGGTTCCAAAATAGCCATGACTTCAGACAATTACACTGGTATTATAGTCGCAAATTCAGATGGAACAAACCTTAAGCAATTAACAAGTGCGGCAGGAGCCGGCTACAAAATGCAATGGAAAGCCGACAGTAAGCAAATTCTTGGTAGAACAAATGTTGTAGAATCCGGTCGCGTTCTTCATGAAGTTAAAGCATGGTCAGTTGACGGAGACGCTAGCCAGACATTAGTTGCAAAGACAAGGCTAAACGGAACACCAACATGGAAAAGCATTGCATCAGTCCAAAGAAAAGCAGTCGTAAGAGGTGACGTTTATGAAATGATGGTAAACGATCCGGCAGGTGTTGCTTCTCGTGTTGCTTCATTGAAGCAATTCTCAGGTAAGATTATCATCAACCCGGCATTGTCTCCAGACGGTTCAAAGGTTGCATTCCAGGTTCCTGGTAAGGGTATCTATGTTTGCAATGTTGACGGCTCGGCATTGTCATTCGTTATGAAAGCATCACACCCTGCATGGTTGCCTGACGGTAAGAACCTTATCGCAACAGTAGTAAAGGATAATGGTGAAGTATTCACTTCTTCAGATATCTACACAGTAAACGTTGCAACAAAAGCAAGTGTTAACTTGACAAGCAACACAAGTGTAGTTCCATTGACACCGGCTGTTTCTCCTGACGGAAAGAAAGTTGCTTTTGAAAACGCAGCAGATGCGGCTATTTATGTTATTAACCTCAAATACTAATGTATATGAAAAGTATTATCTCAAAAATAGCAAAAGGTGCAGTTGCATTATCAATGTTTGCAATGGCAGCGCCAGCAGTAAACGCTGCTGAAGTAACAGGCTGGGGTGATTTCAAACTTTTTATTGACCCGGGTCACTCAGGACGTGAAAATCAAGGCCTTTGGGGCTATTCAGAAGCAGAAAAAGTGCTTGCTGTTGCTCATACAATCCGTGAGTATCTAACTACATATACCGATATGCCGGCTGAAAACTTGAAGTTATGCCGTGAAACAGAGGCTGATCAAGTTAGTTTGGAAGAGCGCTCAGATATGGCAAATGCGTGGGGCGCAGACTTCTTCTATTCAATCCACTCAGATGCTTCTGGCTGCTACAAATACCACAGTTACTTTGTTTGGCGGTTGGCGTAAGGACGGAGTTGAGATTGAAGACTCCTAATGGCGGTAAGGCATACGGTGAAATCCTTAACCCTAACTTGACAAGTGTTATGCGTATTGAGACTCGCGGTAACTGGCACGACCGTTGCTTCTATGACAGAGCACCGCAGACTCATACTAACCAATATCCGTATTTGTCGGTTAACCGTCGCTCAAATATGGCTTCTTTGTTGAGTGAAGGCGGTTACCACACTATCGCTTCTCAACAGCAACTTAATATCAACAAGGACTACAAGCGTTTGGAGGCTTTTGCTGCATTCCAATCAATCTTGAAATTCCGCGGTTTGAATTTGCCTGTTCAAACTTTCCTTACAGGTATCATTACAAACTCTGAAAATGGTGTTCCTGTTGACGGTGCTACAGTAACTGTTGAAGGAAAGACTTATACAACAGATACATGGGAATCAGTATTCAACAAATATACTAAGAACCCGGATTTGATTCATAACGGTTTCTTCTTCTTTGAAAATCTTGAAGCAGGTAAAGAGGTTGAAATAGTTTTCAACGCTCCTGGCTATGATGAGGTTAAGAAGAAAGTGACTATCAAGTCAAACCTTGAAGGCGTTTCAAACGACAATGTTACATGGGCTGATATTCAGATGACTTCTAATGCACCTGCAAAGGTTGCAACAATTTCTGTTGAAGATCCGACTAATGTAACTCCTGTTTATCCGCTTGTTTTGACTTTCTCAAGAAAGATGGATAAGGCTTCTGTCGAACAGGCATTCTCTATCAGCAATAATGGTGAGGTTGCTTTGTCTTGGGAAAACGACTATACTTTGAGCATTGACTTGAGCAAGTTGCAGGCTCTTCAGTCTTATACAATCAAAATTGACGGTTCTATCGCTAAGAACTCCCAAACTAACCAACCGTTTGACGGTAATGGTGACGGCGTTGGCGGTGACAACTACGAATTGGTTATTACAATGGCTGAACCTGACGTAGATGCTCCTAAGATTGTTTCAACAACTCCGGCTATGGACGGCGAGGTTGCTTATACTCTTCGCCCGGTTATCCGTGTTGAATTTGACGAAATCCTTAACTGGAATGAAGATAAGAACGGTACTGCTTTGACATTGACAGATGCTACTGGCAAGGAATATGCTGGTAAGTTGACTCATGACATCATTGGCGAGGCTTCTGTTCTTCACTATTACTTGGCAGAAGACCTTCCTTTGGATAAGTGTTTCCTTGTAACTCTTGCTGGAGGCTTGGCTGACTTGTCTGGCAACGAAACAAAAGAAACTAAGTTCCGCTTCCTTTCAGAATATAGAGGCATTCTAAGTCAAGAAACATTGCTTGAACTTGATGACATTGCTGGTTTCTGGGCTCCTGACGGTTCTGGTTCTTCTGAAGGCTTGACTCAAGAATCTAACTTCTTTAAGGCTGATTCTAAGTCTGCAACAGGTACAGGTGGCTCAGTTAAGTTGATTTACGACTTTGACCAGACTTCAACAGGAAACTTGTGGCAAATCCGCGAATACCACTCTGGTCAAAACATTACTAAGGCTACTAATGATGGTATCTTGACATTCTGGGTATATGGTGACGGTTCAAACAATGCTATCAGTGCTATGCTTCGCGTTCGTACTGGTAACAAGAATGGTGGTTTGAAGCATAATCTTAAGACTATTGATTACCGTGGTTGGAATTTGGTAGTTTGGGATTTGAAGAACGATGAGTTCGGTCACTTTACTGGCGAAGATGCTCTTGCTGAAGACTGGAGATTTGATAGTTTCTTCTTGAAACACCTTAATACAGATGCAGATCCTAATGCACCGCAACAAGCATGGAAGGGTGCTATCAACCTTGACAAGTTCGAATTTAACAAGTTCGACAATGCAGCAGTAAGAACTGCTAAGATTGACGATATCCAAATCGGTTCAGGTGCTGTTGAAGAATTGGGCGTTGAAGCATTGAGTGTTGTTAAGAATGCAGACGTATTGGCTGTTTCTGCTCCTGTAGAAGTTGAGGTAATCGACGTATTCAACGCTGCTGGCGTTAGAATAATGTCGCTTGCTCCTGCTGCTCAAATGACAGAAGTTGCTATCGACGGTCTTGAAAGAGGCGTTTATATCGTGAATGTAAAGGCAGGTTCTCTTGCTAAGACAGTTAAGTTTGTGAAATAATCATTTTCTACAAATAATGTTAAGGAGGTCGCTTTGTGGCCTCCTTTTTTGTTGTGTATAAGTTGATTATAATATAATTTAACTTAGAAAGTTTAGCAAATAGGGCTAAAAATGATTAATTTTGTAAACCAATAGACCATAAAAGTGAAACGTTATATTCCTATATCATTGATAATTGTGCTGTTTGCCGGGATTTCTCTCTTGGTACATACTGCTTTACCCCATGTTCATCATGATAAGAGTATAACTGTTGTTTTGCCTTGGCATAGTGATGAGCCGTGTAGTGAATCGGGTCATCAGCATCATCATGATGCTTGCCTGATAAGCACAATCTTGGTTTCGTCAAATTCCGATGAGAACGAAAAGATTGAGTTGGCGGAAGCTAATTCCGAAAGCAGTTCGGATGTTATCGCTAAATTCATAAGCGACTTTTTTTGTTTAGAAAATTTATATCATTATTTTGTAAGGCAGTCCGTTATCAAATGGTATGGATTTAAAGCCTTAAAAGCATTAAGTATCTCTGTTTCATGCAATTTATTGCGTGCTCCTCCTGTAAGTTCTTTTTAGAGTTAGTAAACACAATTAAGAACTTAACATAGTGCGTTATGCCGTTATGCATAAGTTGCACGATCATATAAAACATTCAATGAAAAAAATATTTTTATTTTTGGCGGCGGTTGCTTTATTAGCCGTCAATACAGGTTGCCATAATCATGAGCATAAGGAAGAGCATGTTCATGCGGAAAAATTGCAGTTAACAGGTTATGGTGCGGATTATGAGGTTTTTGCCGTTGCTTCTCCTTTTGTTGTTGGTGAGGAATCCCATATTTCTGCCCACATTTCCAAGTTGTCAGATTTTAAGCCTCTCGAAAAGGGTGAGGTGACAGCGACTCTTGAAGTAGGTGGAGCAAAGACATCTGCGACAGTTAAGGAACCAATAGAGCCTGGTATCTTTAAAATTGGAATTAAGCCGGAAAAGCCAGGTGCTGGAAAACTTGTTTTCGACATAACAGGCGAAAATGGAAAATCACAGGTGGTTGTTGCCGACATTGCGGTCTTTGATGATGAGCATGCCGCACATGAGGATGCTCATTCGAAAGAAGTTGAAAGCAGCAACGGCGTTCAGTTCTCCAAAGAGATGAGTTGGAAAGTTGATTTTGCCACAGAGGTTTGTAACCCAATGCCATTTGGCGAGGTTATCAGAACAATTGCACAGATAGAGCCGTCGCAGGGTGATGAGAAACTCGTTACTGCAAAGGCTTCAGGCGTTGTCTCTTTTGCAAGACCGGGCCTTGTGGAGGGTACTGCTGTTTCTGCCGGTAGTGCTATCTTCCATATTGACGGCAGTGGTATGGCTGACAATAACTTGTCTGTCAAGTTGGCACAAGTGGAAAGCGACTACAATTATGCAAAGCAGAACCTTGAAAGAAAGAAGGAACTTGCAAAGGATAACATCGTTTCTGCAAAGGATTTGCAGGAGGCAGAGCGTTTGTTTAAATCTGCCGAGGCTGAATATAATAATCTAAACGGTCATTTTGCAGCAGGAAAGCAGGTTGTTACTGCTCCGATATCAGGTTTTGTAAAGCAATTGTTTGTTAAAAACGGCGAGTTCGTTCAGGCAGGTCAGGCTGTTGCTTCGGTATCGCAAAATAGAAATCTTTATATAACGGCAGAATTGCAACCGTCATATTATCCATTGCTTTCAAGAATTGAATCAGCGAATTTCCGTGGATTGAATAGCGATAAAGTTTATTCTGTAAGCGAATTGGGCGGCAGACTGGTTTCTTACAGCAGAAATGTTTCTGCAGATTCTCCTTTATTGCCAGTCGTTTTCCAGGTTAACAATAATATAGACCTGTTGCCAGGTTCATTTGTTGAAATGTTTATCTACACAAATAAAGCTACTAATTGCCTTGCCGTTCCTAATGGTGCATTGGTAGAGGAAATGGGTAATTTCTTTGTATTTGTGCAGTTAACTCCGGCATTCTTTGAAAAGCGTCAGGTGACAATCGGAACAACAGATGGCAAACGAGTACAGATTCTTTCTGGCGTTGAAGCTGGAGAAAGAGTTGTCAGCAAAGGAGCAGTTATGGTGAAACTTGCGCAGGCTTCAGGTAAATTGGATGCTCATTCAGGTCACGTTCATTAATAGGGAGGGCTTGTTATGAATTTTATTAATGGTATAATAAAAGTCTCCCTGAAAAACCGTATGCTCGTGTTGCTTGGGGCTATTTTGCTGGTCATTGGCGGTGTATATTCTTCACGGAATATGGATGTCGATGTCTTTCCAGACCTTACAGCCCCAACGGTTGTTATTATGACTGATGCGCACGGAATGGCAACGGAAGAGGTTGAGCGATTGGTTACTTTCCCGATAGAAACAGCGGTTAACGGTGCAACAAATGTGCGCCGCGTCCGTTCCGCTTCCATGTACGGCTATTCTTTTGTGTGGACTGAATTTGATTGGGGTATGGATATCTTCAAAGCCCGTCAGATTGTCAGCGAAAAAATGGTTACTCTGAACGGTACTTTACCAGAAGGCATAACTCCTGTTCTTGCTCCGCAGTCAAGCGTTATGGGAGAAATTCTCTTTATTGGCTTGCAGGCGGATACAACATCGATGATGGAGTTGAGAACGCTTGCAGAATGGGTTATTAAGCCTGCTATCTTGGCTACTGGCGGTGTTTCGCAGGTTACAATTATCGGTGGCGACTATAAGCAGTATCAGATTCTTGCCGATCCGCAGAGGATGAACAAGTATGGAGTTTCTATTGATGACCTTGAAGCGGTTGGTAAAACATTAAGTACAAATTCTACAGGTGGCGTAGTGCGTGATTTCGGTAATGAGTTCGCTTTGCGTGGCATGGGCCGCTCAACGGATTTGGAAGAGTTGGGCTCTACGCTTGTAAAGACGGTAAACGGAAAGCCTATTGTATTGTCGGATGTTGCTGATGTTGTTATCGGTAGTGCTGTAAAGATGGGTTATGCTTCGCAAAATGGGCAGCCGGCTATCATTTTGTCTGTGTCAAAGCAACCGAATATCAACACGCTGAACGTTACTGAAAAGATTGAGGAGAATTTAGAGAATATCCGCAAGTCACTTCCTTCTGACATTAAGATGGATACAAAGATTTTCCGTCAGGCAGACTTTATTGAGACTTCTGTTAATAATGTTGGTAGTGCATTGCTTGAAGGTGCTATCTTCGTTATCCTTATATTGTTTATCTTCTTGAACAGTTACCGTACCACGGTTATTTCTATTATTGCCATTCCACTGTCTTTGCTCGGAACGGTTATCGTTTTATATCTTTTGGGTATGAATATCAATACGATGACTCTTGGTGGTATGTGCATTGCTATCGGCTCTCTTGTTGATGACGCGATTATTGATGTGGAAAACGTTTATAAGCGGTTGAGGCAAAACTATAAGCGCCCGAAGGAGGAGAGAACACCTGCCCTTACAATCGTCTATGAGGCTTCAAAGGAGATTCGTGCGTCAATCTTGAATGCAACGTTTATCATCATGGTTGCGTTTGTTCCGTTGTTCTTCCTATCAGGTATGGAAGGCAGAATGTTGAAGCCACTCGGTATTGCATATATCATCTCTCTATTTATGTCACTGATAGTTGCAATGACTGTAACTCCGCTATTATGCCACCTTATTTTATCTAATGACAAGTATTTGTCAAAAAATGAAAAAGACAGTTGGCTAACAAGAAAACTTTCGGCAGGTTACTATCATTCCTTGTCGTGGGTATTGGGCAAAAAGACACTGGTTATTTCGGCAACGGTGATTCTTCTCGTTGGTTCGTTTGTAACGCTCTTGTCTATGGGACAGAGTTTCTTGCCAGATTTCAATGAAGGCTCGGCAACAATCTCTGCGGTGGCAAAACCAGGAGTTTCACTTGAAGTAAACAATCAACTTGGAAATTTGATAGAAACAGAGTTGCTGAAAATTCCGGAAGTAACAGCAACCGCACGCCGTACAGGTCGTGGCGAGTTGGACGAGCACTCACAGGCGACAAACAGTGCCGAAATCGATGTCCAATTCGTTTTGAAAGACCGTTCTCGTGATGAGGTTTTCAATGATATGCGTAAGTGTATGGCTTCTATTCCTGGCATTGCGGCGACTGTAGGTCAGCCTCTTGGCCACCGTATTGACCACATGCTGTCGGGAACGAGGGCAAGTATTGCTATCAAGTTGTTTGGTACGGATATTAGTCGCATGTATATGATTGGCAATCAAATCAAGAGTGAAATTGAAGGTATTGAGGGGCTTGTTGATGTCAGCGTAGAGCAGCAGACCGAGACCCCACAGTTGCAGGTGCGTGCAAACCGTGCAGCCTTGGCTAAGTATGGCATCACGATGGAGCATTTCAATAAGTTTATCGAGTTGGCGTTTGCCGGTGTTCGCCTTTCAGACGTTTATGAAGGTCAGCGCAGTTTTGATTTGATTTTGCGTCTAAATAAGAATTATACGGAGAGTATAGAAGACGTGAAAAATGCTTTGATAGATACAGGCGACGGTGGCAAAGTGCCATTGAGCGAGGTTGCTGAAATTGTTTCCGTAGGCGGTCCTAATACTGTTTCAAGGGAGAATGTTCAGCGTAAATTGGTTGTTTCTGCCAATGTTTCTGGTCGAGATTTGGGCAGTGCCGTTGATGATATACGCTCAAAGATTGAAGAGACTATCAAATTGCCGGAGGGTTATCGTGTTGAATATGGTGGCCAGTTTGAAAGTGCACAAAGTGCTACGCGGACGCTGGCTTTGACAACGGTTATTGCAATCTTTGTTATCTTCTTGTTGCTATATGGTGAATTTAAGAGTGCTTCACTTTCGGGTATCGTTTTGATAACCTTGCCTCTTGCTCTTATCGGTGGCGTATTTGCCGTAGCGGTAACTTCTGGAGTTGTTAGTATTCCGTCTATTATCGGCTTTATTACTCTCTTTGGCGTTGCAACGCGTAATGGTATCTTGTTGATTTCTAAGTATAAGCACTTGCAAGAAGAAGGAGAACCATTGCGACAGACAGTTCTTGACGGTTCTATTGACCGTTTGAATCCTATTTTGATGACGGCATTGACTTCTGCACTTGCGCTTATTCCGTTGATTATCAATGGTGACAAGCCTGGTAACGAAATACAGAGTCCTATGGCGGTTGTTGTTCTTGGCGGTTTGCTTACTTCAACGCTGCTTAATATCTACGTTATGCCGATTATTTACGAATGGTATGCAAAACGCAAAAACAAAAACACAAAGAAATGAGAAAGACGATATTAATTATAGCAACATTGCTTGCATTGCCTGCCTTCTCGCAGCAGTCTTTTGATGGCGTGTTGAAATCTGTTGAGGAGAATAATTACACACTTGCTGCTGCAAAGAGTCTGTAAAGGCAAACAAACTTGCCAATAAGACGGGTTTGACTCCCTCTGACCCCGAGGTGGAATTTGGCTATATGTGGCGAAATGTTGAAGGAGGAAACAAGAAGGCGGTTAATGTCCGTCAGGGTTTTGATTTTCCGACGCTCTATGCGCAGCGTGGCAAGTTGGCAAATACAAAAAACGATTCTGAGGATGTTTCTTATAGTGTTTCGCGTATGAATATCCTTCTTGAAGCGAAAACCGTTTGCATTGAGTTGGTTAAGCAGAATGCTTTGCTACGACTATATGAAAATCAGTTGGCGAATGCTGTCGAAATTTCGCAGACTATTGAGAGAATGGACAAATCAGGAGAGGCGAATCTGCTTGATAAGAATAAGGCACAACTCAATGTTGCAACTCTTCTTTCTGAGGTGGAGGCAATCAAGTTGGAAAAAGCGCGACTGATAAAAGAATTGGTACGCTTGAATGGCGGTAAGGAAATTACTTTCGATGTGGCGCAGTTTGAGGCTGTTGAATTGCCGTCAGATTTTGCGGAGTGGTATGCAGCTGCAGAGGCACAGAACCCGAATATCCAGTATCTCCGCAGTATGGTAGATGTAAAGGAAAGGGAGGTGAAAGTGTCGAAGCACGAATGGTTGCCGAAATTGTCTGTAGGCTATTCAGGGGAGTTCCTTGATGTGGAAAAGACGCAGGGCGTTTCGGTAGGCGTTTCTATCCCTTTATGGCAGAATAAGAACAGAATTAAGCAAGCCAAGGCAGAAGCATTGGCTGCTGAATATGCAAAAAACGATGCAGAATTGAATTTGGAGAACAGCCTTCAGACTCTTTTCGAACGAGTAAAAGTTTTGCAGACAAGTGCGGCAAGCATAGGAAAGGCAATAGAGATGCATAATAACGAAGACTTGCTTTATAAAGCGTATAATGCAGGAGAACTGTCGTTGTTGGAGTATCTGCTCGAAGTGGAATATTATATTTCCGTTAAGACAAAACTATTGGATACCCAGTCAGAAATGGCCCAAGCCTACGCCCAACTAACAGCATATACTTTGTAAAAAGTTATTGTCAATATAAAGCAACCGTCCCAAAGCGCGAAAGCACCCAGGGACGGTTTTGCTATGACTATATCTTAGTAGATTAGGATTGTAATAGAAGATCTTGATATTATTTTCCTTTTTCGATTATTGCTTCGATGTCGGCGATGGTGCCTTTGAATGGACCTGCTGCCTGTAGTTTGATTGCCGACATTGCAGCGGCAAAGTGTCCTGCTTCTTCTATAGAGCAACCGTTTGCACGCTTGTAAAGGTAACCTGTTGAGTATGTGTCGCCACAGCCTGTTGCGTCAACAATCTTGTCGATAGGGTAGGCTGGGATTGTTGTTGCAATGCCATCGGCATAGATAACGGAGCCGTAACTGCCGAGGGTTATGCACGCTTCTTTAATGCCCCAGTCGGAGAGTTGCTTCCCAGCGTCAATTGGGTCAGTATATCCAGTAAGTGACTCAATCTCAAATTCGTTGACTTTAAGAATGTCAATGTATTGCAGGTAATCTTTTTTGTTTTTCCAATCAATGGGAACAACTTTTTCGCCCTGAACTTCTCTTAGAAAGCCTTGGGCGTCAACTGAAAGGATTCCTTTTTCAGAAAGAGACTTGAATACTTCAAGAGGAAAATCATCGGCAAGTAGAGTTCCGAGATGGTAAATGTCTGCTTCGATGTCCTGAAGTTTTTCAGCAGAAAAAGGGTCTGCCTTAGCCAGTACACGTTGTGTTCTATTGTCGTGGTTATGCCCGTATTTGTTTTCAAAGAAAACTGTTTTTTTGCTTGGTATAACGGTTGCTTCAATTCCGAGTTTGCGTATTTCTTCGACCGAGCCTAATTCGCTTTCTCCAACAGATGTTACTAATTCAAAATTTTTGCCTCCGTTAAGGCTGTGCATGCCGTGGGCGAAGTAAAAAGCCGTTCCGCCAGGCATATTCACCGTAATATCGGGTGTTATGATTCTGTCAAGTGTTATATGACCTATGCAACAAATTTTTTTCATGTTGCAAATTTATTACATTTTCTTTGCTTTTGGTATGTTTGGGTTCTCTTTTTGCACATATTTGCCTAAAAGTAATTATTTTATTGGTTGAGAAATTGAGAAAATTTTGTAACTTTGTGCCGTTCTTAAAAGGAATAGAGCAATGCTCTTATTGTTAAACTAATTTTAAACGACTTGGATCCAGACCCATATTTATCCGTTTTTAGTCAAATCTTGAGTACCATTGACAGTACTCAAAATCTTATAATCACTCATCCACCAACGATAGGCAGTATTGTTGCCCTTCTCATTGCGGCTTTGGCTTTATGTGCCTCTGCTTTTGTTTCAGGTTCAGAAGTGGCGTTTTTTTCACTGACAGACCATGATATTGAGGAGATTGATGATGAGCATAAGCAAAAGTCTATTAGAAAAGTATTGGAAAAGCCAGAGCAACTTTTGGCTACGATATTGATTACTAATAACCTGGTGAATATAAGCATCGTTATTTTGTGCAATTATGCCATGGGGCAGATGCTTGAGTTTCGTAGTGAAGTTGCCGATTTTATCTTCCAATCTGTTGTACTAACATTTATTTTGCTCCTTTTTGGGGAAATACTACCTAAATTATACTCAAACAATCATAGGTTTAAGTGGGTGAGTTTTGCAACAGAAGGCGTTTTGATGATTTCAAAAATTATGTCGCCACTGGCGAAGTTAATGGCAGCAAGTACCTCGATTGTCAATAAGGTTGTAACCAAGAAATCTGATGATTTGTCGCTTGATGATTTGTCAAACGCACTTGAGATAACCGATGTTGAAGAGGGTAAGGACAAGACCATGCTTCAGGAAATATTGAAGTTTGGAGGAAAGAATGTTTCCGAGATAATGACACCCCGAATTGATGTCGTTGACATTGATTCAGATTCGTCGTTTACATCAGTACTTAAACTTATTAAGGAGACAGGATATTCCAGAATACCGGTATATCAGGGCAATCAGGATAACATAAAAGGAGTTATCTATGCCAAGGATTTGCTTCCTTATCTCGATAAAAATGATGATTTTGATTGGTTGCCTTTGGTCAGAGAACCTATAATTGTTCCGGAGGGAAGAATGATTGATGATATTTTGGAGGATTTCCGAAAAAACAAGGTTCATATTGCCATTGTTATTGATGAGTATGGTTGTACCCAAGGTATTGTTACACTTGAAGATATATTGGAGGAAATTGTTGGTGAAATTAATGACGAATACGATGAAGATGAGAAATATTTTACTCGCATATCTCCAGATACGTTTGTTTTTCAAGGCAGAACGCAATTGAATGACTTCTACCGTATTGCTGGCGTTGATGAAGACACATTCAAGGAAGTAGAGGAAGATGCCGAGACTATTGCAGGACTATTGTTGAATATCAAGCAGGATTTTCCTGTTGCAGAAGAGGTTATTGAATATGGAGGATGTGCCTTTACTGTGGAAAAAGTTGATAAACATAGAATAGAAAGCGTTAGGGTTAAGATAGAACATGTTGAAGATGGTAGCGGAGAGAAAAAATAGGGTATTGTTTATTTTTTCTTTAGCAGTTGTAGTGGTATTGTTGTTGCTGCTCTCTTGTGGTAGAGGCGAAAATCCCCCTGTACCGAGGAAAATGGCGTATCCAAGAATTGACAGGTATTATGATACCACCTATATATGTGCTTATTCCCCGCTTCAACTTTATTTGAATGAAAATGCCATTATTGAGCGTCCATCTCCAGATGGTTTTAAGGTAAGGTATGATAAATATTGTGCAACGCTTTATTGCAGTTTTTGGGAAAATCTGTCTGAGCGGGAATATGTTCGCGTCTTGTCACAAAGAAAAGAGCGAATAGTCAGAGACTGTGGAGACATTAATCCAGAGACCTATGTTTCCGATAATGGAAATTCTGTTACAACGGTCTTTTATAGTCTTAGAGATTGCCTTACACCAGTTCATTTTCTGACTGTTGACAGTGTCAACATTGTTTATGGAGTGGTTTCTCTTGATAAAATGGAAAATTATGACTCAATTTCCCCTATAATTGATTATCTTTGCTACGATGTGTCACATCTTGTAAAACACTTGAGATTCGAAAATTAGTTATGCGTATAGAAACTATTAACATTAACGAGAAGATAACGGTATCTTTTGGTGAGATTCCGGGTATGGTTGATTATTCAGAATCGTCATGTCTTGGACTGAGATACTTGACAACAAATGTTCGTTCAGATAACCGCCGAAAAGAAGTTTTTGCTACCAATGTTCTTATACATGAATTGTTTGGAGATAACTGCTATTTGAAGCATAAGGCAAATGGCGTTCCATATCTTGAATCAGAAAATAGTGCTGTTCCGCAGATTAGTTTGTCACATTGTCGAGACCTTGTAGCCGTTGCATATAGTCAGGATTCGGTTGGTGTTGATGTTGAGGAGATAAGCGATAGGGTGATGCGAGTCAGAGAGCGAGTTCAGAGCCTTGAGGAGCAGCGTTATACAGGGCATTCCCTTATCGTTAACACAATAGTGTGGACTGCTAAGGAGGCTATGTTCAAGGTCGTCCCAGAAGAAGGTGTTGATTTTGCGAAAGACCTTTTTCTTGACTTGAAAGATGTTTCACCAAAGAACCAAATCAATGAATTTAGTGCCGTTGCATACGGTAGAAAGTATAAAGTCATTTCGCGTTTGCTTGATGACCGAGTGTTGACAGTTGCTTTTCTTGACGAATAAAAAATCAGATATAATGAAAAAATTAGCAATTACCCTTTTGTTGGCAATGACTGCGTATTTAGCGTCAGATGCCTGCACCAGTTTAATAGTTGGTAAAAAAGCGTCAACTGACGGATCTACCATGATTACATATAATGCAGACGCTTATGTGCTTTATGGCTATTTGCGTCACCAGCCGGCTGCTGACCATCCGAAAGGTTCTATGCTTGAAGTTGTTGAGTGGGATACAAACAAGCCACTTGGAAAGATTGAGCAGGTGCGTCATACATATGCCACTATTGGCAATATGAATGAGCATCAGTTGGCTATTACAGAATCAACATGGGAGTCACGACCAGAATTGGCTGATACAACAGGTATCATTGATTACGGTTCGTTGATATATATAACTTTGCAACGAGCAAAGACAGCCCGCGAGGCTATTGACGTTATGACCGGCTTGGTAGAAAAGTACGGTTATTACAGTGGCGGTGAGTCTTTCTCTATTGCTGACCCAAACGAGGCTTGGGTTCTTGAAATGAGTCCAAAGGGTGTTGGAAATAAGGGAGCCGTTTGGGTTGCTATCAGAATTCCAGACGATTGCATAAGCGGTCATGCTAATCAGTCAAGAATCCATAAGATACCTTTTGGCGACAAGGAAAACTGCAAATATTCAAAAGATGTAGTTTCTTTTGCTCGTGAAAAAGGATATTTTACGGGTAAAGATGAAGATTTCAGTTTTTCAAATGCTTATGCGGTTAGCGATTATCTTGCGTTCAGAGGCTGTGACGGCCGCGTATGGTCTTACTTTAACAAGTTCGCACAAGGAATGGATAAGTATTTGCCATTTATTAAAGCACAGGGCGGGGAGGTAATGCCATTGTATGTCAGGCCAACAAAAAAATTGAGTGTTAGGGATTTGCAAGGGGCAATGCGAGACCACTTTGAAGGAACGGAATTTGATATGACAAATGACCCTGGAAAGGGTTCTTGGGATTCTCCTTACCGTTATGCTCCGTTGATTTGGAAACAGGATTCGGTAGAATATTTCCACGAAAGACCGATTTCAACGATGCAGACAGGCTTCACTCTTGTTGCTCAAATGAGAAACTGGATGCCTGATTGTGTTGGAGGTATTTTATGGTTTGGCGTTGATGATTCAAAGATGGCTGTCTATAATCCTATTTATTGCTGCTCAACACGAGTTCCAGATTGCTTTAAGGAGGAAAAGGCTGACCTATATACAATCTCTTGGGAATCAACTTTCTGGGTGAATAACTTTGTTGCAAATCAGGCGTATAACCGCTTTTCTTTGATATATCCTGACATTAAAAAGGTGCAAGATGAGATTGAAAGCAGTTATGAGCAGTCAACAAAGACAATAGAGGCAAAGGCAGTTGAAGCGTATAAAAAATCCCCCAAAGCGGCAATTGAAATTCTAACAAACTATAGCGACAGCGTTTCAATGGCTGCTCACGAAAGGTACCGCAAATTAGGAGAATATCTTTTCGTTAAGAATCTTGACGGTCGCGTGAAGAAAGAAAAGGACGGCAAGTTTGAACGTAATGAGTATGGTTACCCTGTTGGACCAGAGCAACCGGGCTATTCGAAGGATTACTATGATAGAATTGTGAAAGCCCGTGGCGACCATTTTCGTTTTATTGACGTGAAAAAATAACTATATTAAAAAAATGTTTTATATATAGTTGCTAATGTGATAAATAGTGATTATTTTAGCAAAAAAAATAAATATGAATCAATACTATTATATAGGTCCCAATAATCAGCAAATGGGTCCGATGCCAGGGGAAGAGTTAGTAGGCACTATCAATATGGACACAATGGTTTGGGCTCAGGGAATGGCTAATTGGATGCCAGCGAGAAATGTGCCAGAGTTAGCAGAAGCACTTGCAGCAAAACAACAGCAGCAAGCACCGCAACCACCTTTTGTTGGTGCAGCACCGAATGTTCCCCTTATCAAGGTCAACAGCCACCGTATGGCGGGCAGGCTCAACCTCAGGGTCAGTATGGTTACGCTCAGCAGAACCAGTATCAGAATAATTTCAATGGAGGCGTACCTCCGCGCCCAGATAATTATTTGGTATGGGCTATTCTCACTATCGTTTGCTGTTGCTGGCCTTTAGGTATTGTAGCAGTTGTATATGCATCAAAGGTAAACGGTCTTTATGACCAAGGCAATTATGAAGAAGCGAAAAAGGCTTCAGATAACGCAAAAACATGGACAATAGTATCTGCTGTTTTAGGCGTTGTTGCAACTGGTATTGCGTTCTTTACAGGAATGCTCGAAGGATTTATGTCCGGTTTTTAATTTAGATTATGGCAAAGTATTATTACATAGACTCCAATAAGCAGAAGGCAGGACCGCTTTCTGTTGAGGAACTGATAAATCTCGGTATTGTTCGGGAAACGCCTGTATGGACAGAAGGTATGAGTAATTGGACTCAGGCTGGCATCGTTCCAGACTTTAAAGAACAGTTCGATAAAGTTCCGCCATACTTTGAGCCCGGTAATGGAGTTAATAATAATTGCCAGAATTTCCGTCCTGCAGCGGAACCTCCATTTAAGAAACCAGACAATTGGCTTGTGTGGTCAATTCTTTGCACATTGCTTTGCAGTCAGATATTTGGTATTGTTGGTATTGTCTTTGCATGTCAGGTAGATAGCGCATGGAATGCGGGTAGATATGAAGAGGCGCGCTCTAATGCAAAGAAGGCGAAATTGTTTACTTTGATTGGTATGGGATTGTCGCTGCTTATGCTAATTATAGCATTTGTTGTCTATTTCGGTTCAATAATTGCCTTGTTCGGATTAGGCGCTGCTGCATCAAATGGAGCCATTATTTAAGAAACATAAAAAACAAATTATATATGCAGTCATTGCCGTTTTGGCAGTGGCTGCTATTTGCTTATATTCCTATTTTGTGGATACCCGAGAATTGGCATTTGCACCAAAGTGTGCCTTTTACCAGATAACCGGTTTCAAATGCCCTGGTTGCGGTACGCAGCGTGCTTTGCACGAACTTGCTCATGCAAATTTTATTGGTGTTATAAAGTATAATTCATTGCTGCTTTTGGGAGTCCCTTATCTGATTTTGCTTTTTTATATGCAGTTCTTTGGAGGCAAGGAGAGGTTCCCAAAGTTTAATAATTGGGTGTCAGGAAGAAATGCAACGTTGGTAGTTTTGGTTATTGTTGTTGCATATTGGATATTGAGAAATATTTTCGGTTTTTAGTAAGGCTAAATCAGTTTCAAAATTTTTTCAGTTTCTCCTGAACCTAGCCAAATCATAGTTTTATCTTTAGCATACCAGGTAAGTTGCTTTTTCGCATATACCCTTGTGTTTTTCTGTATTCTGGCAACAGCAGTGTCAAAATCCATTGTTCCGTCCATCCAAGCAAACATTTCTTTATATCCAACAGTATTAAGAGAATTAAGGTCTCGCAGGTGATAAACACTTTTAGCCTCTTCAACCAATCCGTTTTCTACCATTTTTTCAACGCGGAGGTTTATTCTGTTGAAAAGTTCTTCGCGGGGAAGATTAATGCCTGTTTTAACGATTCTAAAAGGTCTTTTCTTAATGGTATTAGTCCGTAGTGAAGTATATGTAGTCCCTGCTTGTCGGCAGATTTCTATTGCGTGGATAACGCGTTTCATGTTTTTTAGGTCAACGATGCTATAATGCTCCGGGTCAAGGGCTTTTAGTATTTCTCTCATTTCGTCATCGCCCTTTTCGTGCCATTCGTTATAAGTCGCTTGCCGCACCTCGTCGCTGATAGTCGGAATGTTGTCAATTCCTTTGCATACGGCGTCGATATACATCATTGAGCCACCGCACATAACGGCAAAGTCGCTTTTTTCGAAAAGACTTGGTAGCAGGTTAATTGCGTCTTCTTCAAATTGAGCGGCGCTGTAGTATTGGTCAAGGTCGAAAATGCCGACAAAATGATGCTTGACCGTGTCTAACTGCTCTTTGGAAGGAGCAGCCGTACCGATAGGGATTCCGCGGTAGATTTGGCGTGAGTCGGCGGAAATGATTTCCGCATTCAACTTAAGAGCCAAATCTATCGCAGTATCTGTTTTCCCGGAGCCCGTAGGTCCGGTTATTACTATCAGGGTTTTCTCTGCCACTATTTTTCAGCAACAAGTTTACAGATTTCAACTATAACGTCGGTAGCCTTTTCCATTGATTGAACTGGGACATACTCGAATCGTCCGTGGAAATTCAGTCCTCCGGCGAAAATATTTGGGCATGGAAGGCCTTTAAAAGAAAGTTGGGCTCCGTCAGTACCGCCACGGATAGGTTGCACTTTTGGTGTTATGTCTGAGTTCAGCATTGCTTGCTTTGCAATGTCAATGATATACATAACCGGCTCGATTTTCTCACGCATGTTATAGTATTGGTCCTTTATCTCTATAGAGGCACAGCCAGGAAATTCGTGGTTGATTTTTCTTACAAGATGCTCAAGTTCCTTCTTTCTGCGTCCGAAGCGGTCCATATCGTGGTCGCGGATAATGTAAGTCAATGTTGTTTCTTCAACAGTTCCTTCAAAGCCAATAAGGTGGTAAAATCCTTCGTAGTCTTCAGTGTGTTCAGGAGTTTCCCAGCGCGGAAGCATGATAGAGAATTGGTTTGCAATTCGGATAGAGTTAATCATTTTGTGCTTAGCATATCCAGGGTGAACGTTTCTGCCCTTGAAAGTAACTTTGGCAGCGGCAGCGTTGAAGTTTTCGTATTCAAGTTCGCCGATAGCACCTCCGTCCATAGTATATGCGAAATCTGCGCCGAAATGCTCAACGTCGAATTTGTGAGCACCAAGGCCTATTTCTTCGTCAGGGTTAAAGCCTACTCTTATTTTGCCGTGCTTGATTTCCGAGTGAGCGATAAGGAACTCCATTGCAGTGATGATTTCGGCAACGCCTGCCTTGTCGTCAGCGCCGAGGAGGGTTTTACCGTCGGTAACAACGAGGTCCTGACCAACATAGTCTTTCAATTCAGGAAAATCTTTTTGAGAAAGGACAACACCGTTTTCTGCATCAAGGGTGATGTCGCCACCATCGTAGTTCTTAACGATACGAGGGTTTACGTGGCGACCTGACATATCGGGAGAAGTATCGAGATGCGCGATAAATCCTACTGTAGGAACTTCTTTGTCTATATTGGAAGGAAGGGTTGCCATAAGGTAACCGTTTTCATCAAGAGAGATGTCTTCCAATCCTATTTTTTTCAACTCTTTTTCCAATGCTTGCGCAAAAATCATCTGACCTGGAGTTGAAGGGGTCAGGTTTGTCAATTCATCGCTTTGAGTATCAAATTTGGTGTAACTCAAAAATCTGTCTAAGACATTCATATTGGTTGGTTTTATTGTTTCTCTGTTGTTTGATACGCTTATTTGCTTATTTATCTACAAAGTTATAACAAAATCCTCAAATGTCGTTTATTATTATAACAAAAAAGAAGTTTGGTGTTTATAGCAAACTTTTAATGCAAAAAATGGGGTTGCAACTTTTTGTATGCAACCCCATTTGATTAATTTGTATAGTTGTTGTTAGTTTTGTTGCTTTTGTTTTGGGAAGATTGAGGCAGAAGTGCTAACAGTGTGCATAACGCCCTTGAAGTTGCACTTGTACGCAGACGACAATTCTGTGCCGTTTTTACTAACCTTGATGTCGATGTCAGTAAAAGCATATTGTTCGTATGGCTTGTCTCCAATTTCAGGAATTGCATTGCTTGTTGAGATAGTGTATCCTCCTTCAGAAGGAACAACTGGCAAGTTCTTAACTTCCATAGTCATAGCAGGCATACCTTCAGCGAATTTGGCATTTCTGATAGTCATAGTAGCAGTTTTTGAGTCTGTCAACTTTAGTGTTACTGTTGCATCACTGTTGAAGCTTTTGCCGTTTGCCGGAGTTGTAATGGTAGTTCCGTAGAAATTGGCATCTTTTCCAACAACAGAAACTTTGTATCGTCCGTCAACTTTATAAGAAATTTCGAAAATGTAGTTTTCTTGAAGAAAGCCTTGCACTTCAGTGTAATATGCGAAAATTTTACCCTCAAGGTCTGTCAGTTTACGGTCGTTGCCACTTTCTAAAAACACTTCTCCAGGAACTTTGAACTTATATCCTCCGTTTTCGTCAAAACTTAATTCAATGTTTTTGATAGAAAACATAACAGGACTGAGATCGTTGCGGAGGCTTACATTCATTCGCATGTCGAATAATAAATTTGTAAAGTCAATCTTCAAGTCATAGTTTCCAGCGGTAAGGGCTTTAGTGTTGTCTGACTCGTCACTAACTGAGTTGTAGCAAGTGAATCCTGTGTTTACAACATACTTTGGGTCTTCGCTGTTAGAGCAAGAGATAATGGCGAAAGCCAATACGATTAATGATAATAGTTTTTTCATTTTTTTATTTGTGTTTAAATGTTTATTTTAATTGTTGCTCCAAATCTTGCGGGCTTTCCTCTTTGTAGAAATTCGTGCTTTATAGAAACGAAGTAAAATGTTGAATACTGCGTCCCTGTAATGTTTTTTGCCCATATTTGAAGAGAAGCCTTTTCACCGCTTAGTTTGATACCAGCATTTAGCAAAGCGTAAAAATTCTGATGAAGACTGTTTTTTTCGTTCCAGTATATTTTCCCAGCAGATGTGGTGCTTGCGTCAAATGTTATGTATCTAAGATACCCGTCTCCAATTCGAAGTGAATAGGCGGCACTGGCGTTTAGGGTATTCATGGGAGCATGAGGAACGAATTTTCCCGAATAGTCGTTTTGCCCATCGTTAAAGTTGATGAATTTGGCATTGGTGTATCCGTAACTTGCGTTGATTGTTAATCTGTTGACAGGCCTTGCAGTAACAGATATTTCCGCACCTATGCTTCTTGATTTTCCTGCATTTGCCATGATTCTTCCTGTTGTTGTCCCTTCGGGGAATACTGTCAGTTGCTGGTTTCTGCAATCGATATAGAATGCTGCTGCTTCTGTTTGAATTTTGCCGTCGGCAAGGTGATGTGCCCGCCAATTTCATAGTTCCAACTTTTTTCCGGTTTGTATCCTATTATTTCGTTGATTGTATAAAGTTTGTCAATACCCATTTCGTTCATCAGTTCCTGTTGCAAAACGTCGGAGAACATTTGTGTGTTGAATCCGCCAGCCTTATATCCTTTGCTGAGATTTGCAAAGAGGTGGCAGTTGCTGTCTATTTTGTAAATAACAGAAATTTTAGGTAAAAGTTCATTGAAACTTTTTGAGAGAGAGCCTTTCGTGTGGATGTTAATTTCTTTGTGCTTGTATATCTCTTTGGAGTTCTCTGTTACGTGGAATATTGTGTAGTTTGTGTTGCAGTCGCTGTCATAGTTGAGTTTTGTATGTTCATGGTCGATGCGGAGGCCTGCTGTTAGAGTAAACTTGTCAATGTCAATGCTTATTTCTCCGTATGCGGCAAGTCCGTAAGACGGCATTCTGAATTTAGATCCGAGTACGAAACTATTAGAGTCCCATTCAATAGGGTATGTCGGATTCATTTCGTTAGGTTTTTTTATTATAAGTTCCTCAATGCCTGTTTGCTTGAATGTAACAGGAGCGTCCATTTCAGTTCTTTTGAAAAAACCGAAGGCACCGGCAAGCCACTTGATTTTCTTGTTTCCGTTGCTTTTAACGATTAAGTCTTGAGTGATTCCGTGCTCCTTTTTCTGTGTTAGGGTAAAGTACGGTCGCGGAAGGAAGTCTTGGTCAAGTGTCATATTGTCGTTGAGGAACTGGTAACTGGTAATGCTCGAGATAGAAACATCTTCCAGATTTGCCTTTATTGTCAGACCGTCGAGAATGGAAGTGCGGCGATAGAAGCATGTGTCGTTATATGCTATCTCGCCTGTTTTTACATATTCGTAAGCGTATCCGCCTTGGTGGACTATTGTTGAACTTGCTGCATTTTCTATTGCAATGTTTTCTTTTGGTTTCCATATAGTTTTTAGGCTTATGCGTCCCGAATTTTCCTTGTCGCAATTTTCTCCGTTGAAGTTGTTTTTAAAGAATCCGCTGCCGTGTCGGTATGTAATTGTTGCACCTAAGCCAAACTGTTCGCTTGTCTTGTTATAGTATCCTATGTTGGCATTTATGGAATTTCCGTTGCCGTATCCGAGAGATATTCTCGTGCCTTGATAATCGAAAGGAGATATTGTTTGAACGTTGATTACTCCGCCCATTGTGTTTCTTCCGTACAGAGTGCTTTGAGGCCCTCTGACTATTTCCATTGTTTCGATGTCTGAGATGTCAAAGTCGTAGTTGTCTTTGTTCAGTAAAGGAATGTTATCAATATTCATTCCAACGACTGGCTGGTCTATTCTTGCTCCAATGCCACGTACGTAAATAGATGAAGTTATTCTTGAACCGTAGTCTGGGATGTAGAAGTTAGGTGCTATTGCAGTTGCATCCTTTGCCGATAGAATGCCGAGCCTTTCTGCAGTGCTTCTGTTTATTAAAGTTTTAGCCCTTGCCTTGTCGCTTTCGGTAGCCGTTGATTTGATTGCAGTTACGTTTATTTCTTTCAGGAATAGGGTATCAGAACCTATTGAACCTTTGGATAAAAACGGAATTGTTGCCAGTATGATAACAAAATATAATCTCACTTTTTTTGTCTGCAAAGTAATTGCATTTTTTTGTAATAGGCAATCACTATATGTTGTGATTTTGGCATTATTCAACCAGACATATTAAAACTTTTGAATTATTAACTTTTTAGTATTTTTATAATTATTTTCAAAATGGCGGGTAAAAAAAACATTGTCAATTGGCGGAAATCCGCCGAAATTTGCTATATTTGCAACGAATTTTATATGTTGCATAGGGTATGAAACGTAACCTGCTACTTGTGAGATGGTTATGTGTCAGCCCTGAGTTGTTTGAATAAATATTTTAAGTAATTACATACATGGTTTTATCAATTTTTGGTATTCAAAGTACAACGACGGCATTGGTCGCAGCTATTTCCGGGTTGGCATTAGTTTTCCTTGGATTGTGGTTAGCAGGCTTGATAGGCCCTCGTTCGTATGCTCCTCAAAAAAGTGAGGCTTACGAGTGCGGTATCCCTACGCGAGGTGAGAGTATGGTTCAATTCAAGGTTGGATATTATTTGTTTGCTATCCTTTTCTTGATGTTTGATGTTGAAACTGTATTCTTGTTCCCTTGGGCGGTTATAGCCAAGAGTATGGGAACTGCATCAATTATGGCTGTTGCTGTGTTTATGGGTGTTTTGATTTTAGGTCTTGCTTACGCATGGAAGAAAGGAGCGTTGGAATGGAAGTAAAGATAAAAGGAATGAAGAGGGAGGACTTCAACGATAACGAGTATATCGATAATCTTGTTGAAGAACTTAAATCCAACGGTCAGAATGTTGTTGTCGGCAAATTGGATCAGTTGATAAACTGGGGTCGCTCTAATTCTTTGTGGCCATTGACATTTGCAACAAGTTGTTGCGGTATTGAATTTATCAGTCTTGGCGCTGCACGTTACGATATGGCTCGCTTTGGTTTTGAAGTGGCTCGTTCAAGCCCACGTCAGGCAGACTTTATGATGGTGGCAGGTACAATCGTTCACCGAATGGCTCCGGTATTCCGCCGTCTTTATGAGCAACTTGCAGAACCGAAATATGTTATCGCAGTTGGCGGTTGCGCAATTTCAGGAGGACCATTCCGAAACTCTTATCACGTTGTAAAGGGTATTGACACTGTTGTTCCTGTTGATGTGTTCATTCCTGGTTGCCCTCCAAGACCAGAGGCAATGTTCTATGGAATGATGCAATTGCAGAGAAAGGTCAAAGTGGAAAGATTCTTTGGAGGAGTTAATAGAAAGAAAACGCGTGAGGATTTCTTCAGAGAAAATCCGGGTATCGCTGAAAGAGAACATGTTCAAGAATAATTTTGTAAATTATGGCTGATATTAAAGATACTATTAAAAATATATGTCCTGAAGTCGTATTCGAGGAAAATGAGGTATTGACAGTTGCTGTCCCTGACAAATGCTGGCATAATGTGGCTGTAGCTATCAAGGAGGCTGGCTATGAATGGCTTACTGCTCTTATTGGAGAGGACTTCGGTGAAGCACTTGGATGTGTTTATTACTTTACCTCTGTAAAAGATAATTCTAAACTTTCTGCAATTGTTAAGACTGAGGACCGTGAGAATCCGATGATTCACTCTGTCTCAGATTTGTGGAAAGACGCTTTGCTTGAAGAACGTGAGGTTTATGACTTCTACGGTATCAAGTTTATCAACCACCCTGATATGCGCAGACTTTTCTTGCGTAATGACTGGGTAGGTTTCCCATTGAGAAAAGATTACGACGAATCAGAAGAGTTGAACCCTGTTCGCCTTTATCATGAAGAGGTTGACGATACATCTGTTACTTATGTAGAGGATGAAAACGGCAAGGTCTCTGCAAAGAAGGTTGACGTGTTCACTTCTGACGAATTTGTTGTCAATATAGGTCCGCAGCACCCTGCTACTCACGGTGTGTTAAGGTTCAGAACTTCTCTTGACGGTGAGGAAATTAAGAAAATTGACCTTGTATGTGGTTATATCCATAGAGGTATTGAGAAACTTTCAGAGAAGTTGACTTATGCTCAAAGCACTCACTTCTTTGATAGAATGGACTACTTCTCTGCTTTGCCAAACGAGCACTGTCTTTGCATGTGCGTAGAAAAGGCTCTCGGTATTGAGGTCCCACGCAGAGCGCAGGTTATCCGCGTTATGGTTGACGAATTGTCGCGTATTGCATCTCACTTGCTCTTCTTCGGAACTTACTGTATGGACCTTGGTGCAACAACAGCACTTTTCTACGGCTTGAGAGAAAGAGAGACTATCCTTGATATTCTTGAGGAAACTTGCGGTGCGAGAATGTCGTTTAACTACGATGTTATCGGTGGTGTTCGCGAAGATATTCATCCGAATTTCGTTCAACGCGTTAAGGACTTTATCCCAGTAATGTATAAGGCGTTGAAGGAGTATCACACACTTGTTACCGGTAACGTTATCTTCAAGAACCGCTTGATTGGTGTTGGTATGCTTAGCAAGGAAGACGCTATCTCTTACGGCGTTGCAGGTCCTTCTGGACGTGCGTCAGGCTGGGCTTGTGATATCCGTAAGGTTAATCCTTACTCAATTTATAGCGAGCTCGACTTTGAGGAAGTTATCATGACTGGTTGCGATTCTTTCGACAGATACCTTGTCCGTATGAAAGAAATTGAGCAATCGCTTAAGATTCTTGAGCAATTGGTTGACAATATCCCAGAAGGCGAATACTGTGCGAAAGTTCCTAAAATTATCAAGTTGCCTGTTGGCCACTGGTATCAGGAAGTTGAGGCATGTCGAGGTGCATTCGGTGTTTATATCGACAGTAAAGGAGAAAAAACTCCTTATAGAATGAAGGTAAATGGAACATGCTTGCGACTTGCTGGCGTTGTTGATCATCTTACACGCGGTTCTAAGATTGCCGACTTGATTACAATTGGCGGTTCTTTGGACTATGTTGTTCCTGATATTGACAGATAATTAATAGAGTAATAATAAGAAAAAATATAATTATGTTTGACTTCAGTATAGTCACAAGTTGGTTCGATTCGTTGCTTAATGGCTTTTTGCCTGTTTGGGCAACAACTATTATAGAATGTCTTATCATTGGAATAGGCTTGATTTTGGTTTATGCCCTTCTTGCACTATTCTATATCTATTATGAGCGTAAATTCTGCGGTGCTATCCAATGCCGTATCGGTCCGAACCGTGTAGGTCCTATGGGATTGCTCCAGAGTTTTGCTGATATGTTCAAGATGCTTATTAAAGAGTTGATACCTATTAATCATATCGACAAGTTCCTTTTCGGTCTTGCTCCGTACCTCGTTGTTGGTGCATCATTGACAGCGTTTGCAGTGCTTCCTTGGGGTAATGGTTTGCAGATTGTCGATTTCAATATCGGTATCTTCTTCTTAATCGCTGTTTCTTCAATCGGCGTTCTTGGTATTTTGTTGGCAGGTTGGTCTTCAAATAACAAGTTCACTCTGATTGGTGCAATGCGAAGCGGTGCACAAATGGTAAGTTACGAGTTGTCAATAGGTTTGTCTATTATGACAATGGTGTTGCTTGCTGGGACAATGTCGATTACAGGCATTGTAGAAGGTCAGAAAGACTTGTGGTTCATCTTCCAAGGTCACTTGCCTGCTCTTATTGCATTCCTTGTATATATGGTAGCAGGTACAGCGGAAACAAACCGTGGTCCGTTCGACTTGCCTGAGGCTGAGTCTGAGTTGACAGCAGGTTACCACACAGAGTATTCTGGTTTGCATTTCGGTTACTTCTACCTTGCCGAATATTTGAATATGTTTATTGTTGCAGGTGTTGCGTCTCTTCTTTTCTTTGGAGGATGGATGCCTCTTCATATCCCAGGATGGGATGCCTTCAATGAGGTTATGGACTATATTCCGTCTGTTATCTGGTTCGTTGGTAAGGCAGTAGCACTTTCTGCAATTATTATGTGGTTCAAATGGACTTTCCCTCGCTTGCGTATCGACCAGTTGCTCGCATTTGAGTGGAAATATCTTTTACCGCTGAATTTATTAAACCTTATTGTGATGTTGATTGTTGTAGCATTTGGATTGCACTTCTAATCAATTAAAATAAATCACATTTTAAGCAATATAATATGAGCGAGAAGTTAGGAAAGATAGCACAGGTGATTGGTCCTGTCGTTGACGTATCTTTCGAAGTTGAAAAAAACGATTTGCCTCCGATATATACTTCCCTGAAGGTTGTCAGAGAAGATAATTCGGAGTTGATGCTCGAAGTTGAGCAGCACATCGGGGAGCATACAGTTCGTTGCGTAGCGATGGACTCTACCGATGGCTTGCGTCGCGGAATGAGTGTTGTCAATCTCGGTCAACCTATTGCAGTCCCTACAGGTGAGCAAGTAAAAGGTCGTTTGCTGAACGTTATCGGCAATCCAATTGACCACTTGCCAGACCTTAAGGATGAAAATAAAAGACCTATTCACCAACCGGCTCCTAAGTTCGAAGACTTGTCTATCGGGTCTGAGATTCTTTACACCGGTATTAAAGTGATTGACTTGTTGGAACCTTATTCAAAAGGTGGTAAAATCGGTTTGTTCGGTGGCGCCGGCGTTGGTAAGACTGTATTGATTATGGAGCTTATCAATAACATCGCCAAGGGGCACAATGGTTTCTCCGTATTTACTGGTGTTGGAGAGCGTACTCGTGAGGGTAATGACCTTCTGAGGGAAATGCTTGAGAGCGGTGTCATCAAATATGGTGACAAATTTATGAAAGGACTTGAAAAGGGGCAGTGGAACCTTGATGACGTTGACATGGAAGAGGTTGCTAAATCTCAAAGTACCCTTGTGTTTGGTCAGATGAACGAACCTCCAGGTGCCCGTCTTCGTGTTGCCCTTTCTGGTTTGACCGTTGCGGAGCAGTTCCGTGACCAAGACGGTGGCGGTAGGGATATCTTGCTCTTTATCGACAATATTTTCCGTTTCACACAGGCTGGTTCTGAGGTGTCTGCGTTGTTGGGTCGAATGCCTTCGGCTGTTGGATACCAACCGACGCTTGCTTCTGAAATGGGTGCATTGCAGGAGAGAATCACTTCTACCAAGCAGGGTTCCATCACTTCAGTGCAAGCTATTTATGTGCCTGCCGATGACTTGACAGACCCGGCTCCAGCAACGACCTTCAATTTCCTTGACGCTACGACAGTATTGAGCCGTAAAATATCAGAGTTGGGTATCTATCCTGCTGTTGACCCGTTGGAGTCTTCTTCTCGTATCCTTGACCCGAATATTATCGGTGAAGAGCATTACAATGTTGCTCAGGCTGTTAAGCAACTTCTTCAAAAGTATAACGAATTGCAGGATATCATTGCAATTCTTGGTGTTGATGAGTTGTCTGACGAAGATAAACTTGTTGTCGCTCGTGCTCGCCGTGCGCAGAGATTTTTGTCGCAGCCGTTCCACGTTGCTGAGCAGTTTACTGGTCTTCCAGGCGTTATGGTTCCGCTTAGCGAAACTATCCGAGGCTTCAAGATGATTCTCAATGGTGAACTTGACGATTATCCAGAACAGGCGTTCCTGAACGTTGGTACTATTGATGAAGCAATCGAGAAAGGCAAGAAAATGCTTGCTGAGGTTCAAAATTAACAGATTATTTAATAATGACACTAAAAGTAATTTCAGCGGAAAAAATCCTGTTCAGCGGCGAGGTGGAATTAGTCACTTTGCCGGGAGAGATGGGAGCGTTCACAGTTCTGCATAATCACGCATCGCTTGTTTCTGCTCTTGTTCCTGGTGTTATCACTTATGATGACAAATCAGCAGAGCGAAAGACTATCTCTATCGATGGTGGAATTGTCGATGTTGATAATAATGTAGTGTCAGTATGTGTATATTAGTATGAAAAAAGTACTTGCCATATTATTTTTAGTAATTGCTGCAGTGGCATCTCCATTAACGGCAGTTGCCTCATCATCAGAAGGCGGGGAAGTGAATCCGAAGGAAATCATTTTCCATCACTTGGGTGATGTTTATGGGTGGGAAGTGCCTTTTTCGCACGACAAACGTATCCCACTGCCGATTATTGTCAATGACAATAGCGGTAACTGGCATATTTTCAGTTCAAATGAATTGAACGATGGTAAGGCTTTTGTTGACGGAAACGCTACTTTTACAATAAGCCATGGAGAAGAATATAACGGTAAGGTTGTTCAAGTTCTTGACGGCGGAGAGGTTTACAGACCTGTTGACCTCTCGATTACAAAAAATGTTTTCGCATTGTTTATAACAGCGTTTTTGTTGATTATGGTTACTTTCTGGCTCGTAAGATTCTATAAGAAAAATGGCTATAAGGCCCCGAGAAAAGGGTTGGGCTTTTTTGAAATGCTTGTTTCGTTCATATACGACGGCGTTATTAAGAACACACTTGGAGAAAAGGCACCTAAATTTGCGGGTTACCTTCTTACTGTCTTCTTCTTCATTTTCTTTATGAATTTAATGGGTTTGATTGTTATCTTCCCAGGTGGAGCGAACCTTACTGGAAATATCGCTGTTACTATGGTGCTTGCACTTTGTACCTTTATCATAACAAATGTTAAGGGAAACAAACATTATTGGAAGGATATCTTCTGGCCCGATGTGCCACTATGGTTGAAGTTCCCATTGCCTATCATGCCGATGATTGAATTATTCGGTATATTTACTAAACCGGCTGCGCTCTGCGTCCGTCTGTTTGCGAATATGATGGGAGGACACATGATTGTTTTGGTCTTCACGCTGTTGATATTCATCTTTGCTAAATTTGGTGCTGCTGTTTTGACAACGACGACCGTAGTATCAATTGCATTCTCTTTATTTATGCTCTTGCTTGATGTTCTTGTTAGTTTTATCCAGGCATACGTGTTTACAATGTTGTCAACACTGTTTATTTCGTTTGCTGTAACAGAAGAGCATTCAGAAGAGCACGCATAAAAACTATTATAAGAAACAATAAAAAAATAACCATTTAAAATTAATAATTATGTTAGGAATGATTTTAGCACAAGCAGCAGAGACAATGATGTCTTTGGGTATTGATAAGCTCGGTGCATGTTTAGGTGCTGCAATTGCTGCTATCGGTGCAGGTATCGGTATCGGTAAAATCGGTGCAGCCGCAATGGAGGCAATCGCACGTCAACCGGAATCTGCCGGCGACATTCGTAGCAACATGATTGTAATTGCTGCTTTGATTGAAGGTGTTGCGCTATTCGGTGTTATCGTCTGCGTTCTTTCTCTATTTATCTAATCTAAGGATTGTCAGAGATGGAATTGTTCACGCCTGATTTCGGCTTGGTGTTCTGGATGTTCTTAGTGGTATTGCTGCTATGTATTATCCTCGGTAAATTTGCATGGCCTGTTATCATCAAAATGATGCAGGACCGTGCAGACCTTATCGACAATGGCGTAGCGTATGCTCAGGAAGCAAAGGAACACTTGGATAATGCGAAGGCTGAGGCGGACAAGTATATCCAAGAGGCTAAACGTCAGCAGTCTGAAATCCTTAGAGAAGCCGCTAAAATGAAGTCTCAAATTGTTGAGGAAGCCCGTGAGGCTGCTTCTGTAGAGGCTAAGAAGGTTATGGATGCAGCAAGGCTTTCCATTGAGCAGGAGCGCAAGGAAGCCCAGATGCAGATTCGTAATGAGGTAAGTGATTTCTCTATCAGAATTGCAGAGGGTATTCTCCGTGAGAAAATGTCTGACAGCAAAGCCCAGTCTCAGCTGGTTGACAAACTTCTTAGTGAGATTGAGTCTAAAAACTAATTGTTATGAACGAAGGATTGATACCAAACCGATACGCAAAAGCGCTTTTTAAGTTTGCTGCTGAAAGCGCGGCAGTGAGGAGGAGGTTTATTCACAAACCATCTCTCTTGTGAACAGTTTTGAGTCGGTTGACGGTATGGTTTCCGCTATTGAGAACCCTTTCTTGCCTCTCGAAAAGAAGGTAAGGTTTCTTGAAACGGCTTCCGGTGCTCCTAAAGATGGAACGCTTACCAAGTTCTTTAGACTCGTCTTTAGCCATGGCAGAGAGAATATGATGCTTCAGATGGCACTCTCTTATGGCAAATTGTTTCGTGAGGATAGGGGAATTTCGCAGGTGGTGATAACGACCGCAGCGAAATTATCCCAGGATGCCGTTAAGAAGATTAAGGCATCTGTCCAATCTTGTGTAGGCTCTAAGACTTTGGAGTTTAAGGAAACTGTAAACCCGGAACTAATTGGCGGCTTTACTGTGAAAATTGACTCGCAATTATTAGATGCTTCAGTCAGCAGTGAATTAAGAAATTTGCGTTTAAAACTTTTATCAAATAAATAAAATGATTGATCCAAGTGAGATTTCCGATATTCTGAAACAGCAACTTGCAGGGATGAATTCTGAGGTTGCGTTTGAAGAGGTCGGTACAGTCCTAAACGTTGGTGACGGTGTTGCCCACGTGTATGGGTTGGAGAATGTCGAGGCCAACGAACTTGTTGTTTTCGACAATGGGTCTACCGGCGTTGCAATGAACCTTGAGGAAAGCAACGTTGGTGTTATCCTTCTCGATAAGGTCAACGAGGTAACAGAAGGCATGTCTGTCCGCCGAACTGGAGAAATTGCTTCTATTCCGGTCGGTGAAGGATTGCTTGGCAGGGTTATTAACGTCTTGGGTGAACCTATTGACGGAAATGGTCCGATTGAAGGAGAGAAGTTCCGTCTGCCTCTCGACAGAAAGGCTCCAGGCGTTATCTTCCGTCAGCCGGTGAAGCAACCGCTACAAACCGGTTTGAAGGCTGTTGACTCAATGATTCCTATCGGTCGCGGACAACGTGAACTTATTATTGGTGATAGGCAAATCGGTAAGACTGCTATCGCCATTGATACTATAATCAACCAAAGAAAGAACTACGAGGAAGGTAAGCCGGTTTACTGTATTTATGTAGCTATCGGACAAAAGACTTCATCAATTGCGGCTCTTGTCAACACATTGCGTAAGCATGGTGCGATGGACTATACTGTTATTGTTGCCGCTTCTGCTTCTGACTCTGCTGCGATGAGATACTATTCTCCTTTTGCGGGGGCAGCAATCGGTGAGTTCTTCCGTGACAGCGGTAGAGATGCTCTAATCGTTTATGATGACCTCTCTAAGCAAGCCGTTGCATACCGTGAGATTTCTTTGATTTTGAAGCGTCCTTCTGGTCGTGAGGCTTACCCTGGTGATATCTTCTATTTGCACTCTCGTCTTTTGGAGCGTGCTGCGAAGATTATCGAGAATGATGAGGTTGCCAAAAATATGAATGACCTGCCAGAGGCTTTAAAGCCTATCGTAAAGGGTGGTGGTTCTCTTACGGCTCTTCCGATTATCGAGACTCAGGCAGGCGACGTTTCTGCGTATATTCCTACCAATGTTATTTCAATTACTGACGGTCAGATCTTCCTTGAATCTGCATTGTTCAACCGTGGTATCCGTCCTGCAATTAATGTGGGTATTTCGGTATCTCGTGTGGGTGGTAATGCTCAAATCAAGGCTATGAAGAAGATTGCCGGTACATTGAAGATTGACCAGGCTCAGTTCCGTGAGTTGGAGTCGTTCACCAAGTTTGGTGGTGATATTGACCCGGTTACAGCAAGGGTTATTGACAAGGGTAGAAAGAATGAGAGATTGCTTATTCAACCGCAATATCGCCCAATGGCAGTAGAAGAGCAGGTTGCTGTTATCTTCTGTGGTACTAAGGGATTGATGGCAAGTGTTCCAATGACCGAAGTGGCAGATTTTGAGACTTCGTTGCTTGAGTTGCTCAATGCTCGTCACAAAGAAGATGTTCTTGCAGTTATCAAGTCAGGTCAGTTGACTGACGATGTGGCTGAAAAATTAACTGCGGCTGCAAAAGAGGTTGCCGCAAAATATGTACAATAAACTGATAGATTATGTCAACGTTGCGTGAACTAAAAGGTAGAATCGGTTCAGTTGCTTCTTCTGAAAAAATCACGGGAGCAATGAAGATGATTTCTTCTGCAAAAATGCATAAGGCTGAATTGGCTTTGGGAAAGATTGTGCCGTTTAAGTCACAATTGCAGACAATAATGTCGAATCTCATTGCCACTGATGCTGAGTACACCTCAGTGTTGACGGAAATCAGGACTATCAACACGGTTGCAATCGTTGTTCTCGGGTCTGATGATGGCTTGTGTGGCGCATATAACATTAATATTTTCAAGGATTTGCTTATTCATATACGGTCCTTGAAAAAGCAATTTTCTGCAAATGTTATCATTTACCCTGTTGGCAAAAAGATAGCAAAGGCTGTTGGCAAATTGAATATTGACGGAGTAAGTGTTGTTGCCGCTGGAGTTTCACCTAAGGCAGACCTTACAGAAGTAAAGAGGCTTACCGAGTTGTTGCGAGATGACTTTGTTGCGTCTAAGATTGACAAGGTGGAGATTTTTGGAATGGAGTATATTTCTGCGGGCAAGCAGAAGTTGAAAGTTTCACAGTTGCTGCCTGTTGCGTCAGAAGCGTTTGGCACAGTAGGTGAGAGCAATAAACCATATTTGTTTGAGCCTGATGCTAATACAATCTATAATTCTATTTTGCCGTTGTACATTAACTCTCTTATGCAAGAGTCTTTCTTGCAGAATGTTGCATCTGAGCAGGCGGCTCGTGTTATGGCTATGCAGTCAGCCAACGATAATGCCGGCAAGTTGCTTGATGAGTTGAAACTTGAATTTAACAAATTACGTCAGCAGGGTATTACAACAGAGTTGCTTGATATCCTTGGCGGTCAAGTTGAAAAATAAAATTGCAGAGAGGAGGGGTTAATATACCGGACCCCTTCTCGCCTGCTTATTGATTATTAATATAACCGGTATTTGCAACACTTCGAGAAACTATTTATGAGTAGTGTAAAAGAATACTTCTCCGAAATTGGTGAGGGCTTCTCAAGCCTTCTAAAGGGTATGAGTGTTACTGGTAGAGAACTTTTTACCAAGAAAGTAACCGAAGAATATCCGGATAATCGCGACAATCTGAATATTGGCGATCGATTCCGTGGTACATTAGAGTTGATTTATGATGAGAACGGCAATCACAGGTGTATCGCTTGTGGCCTTTGCCAGATGAATTGCCCTAATGGTACAATACAAGTTATTACCAAGATGGTGGAAATGCCTGACGGTAAGAAAAAAAGAAAATTAGACAAGTATCTTTATGATCTTGGCAGTTGTACATTCTGCCAGATGTGTGAGTCTTCTTGTCCGCACGATGCTTTGCGTTTTACCAACAGTTTCGAGCATGCTGTTTTTACTCGTTCGAAACTCGTGAAGCAATTGAATTATCTTCCTGAGAAAGAAGAACCGGTTGCGCCTAAAACAGACGCTGCAAAAGCCGAATAATTTTTAATCCGAAAAATAAGAAAAATAATTATATATGGATGTAGTAAGTAATTTTATCGTCTATTGCGTGATTGCAGTTGCAATCGTTGCATTCTCGATTTTATCGGTTACTTCTCGTAAGATTTTAAGAGCGGCTACATACTTGTTATTCACCCTATTTGCAACTGCGGCAATGTACTTCCAGTTTGGATATGAGTTCCTTGGTGCGGTTCAGTTGGCTGTGTATGCAGGTGGTATCCTTGTTCTTTTCGTTTTCTCAATCTTATTGACAAGCAAACCGGGAGACAATGCCGAGCGTCTCGTCTCTAAAAAGAAAAGGCTCGGGCTTTTAGCGGCTGGTGCCGGTGTGGCTGTTTGTGGTTATGCGCTTTTTGCTTTCTTCAAAAGCAAGGGTGCAACGCTTTCTTCAACATTTATCAATGTTGATATGGAAAGAATCGGACACGCGCTTATGGGTACTGAGAAGTATGAGTATCTTCTACCGTTTGAGGCTATCAGTGTGTTGTTATTGGCATGTATAATCGGAGGCATCGTTATTGCCCGTAAAAGATAGACGTTATGGATTTGACAATTTTATATTATCTTGTCCCGAGCCTTATCATGTTCGGCTGCGGTGTTTACGGTTTCATCACCCGTAAGAATTTGATTGCCATCCTTATCTCTTTGGAATTGATGCTTAACTCTGTTGACATCAACTTCGTTGTTTTCAACAGATTCCTTTTCCCTGGTCAGATGGAGGGTATGTTCTTCACTTTGTTTGCCATCGCTATTGCTGCGGCGGAAACGGCTCTTGCTATTGCAATTATCATCAATATCTTTAGAGCAGTGAAAAATGTTGATATCGAGAATCTTAACAAAATGAAATTTTAAGGCTTATGGAATTATCGTATTCTGCTATTACAATACTGTTGCCATTGCTCATGTTCTTTGTTTTAGGACTTCTCGGTACGAAGTTGTCTAAGACTGTTGCCGGTATCCTCGGTACTGGAGCAATGCTTGTTACTACTATTATTGCATATTCTGTTGCATTGACATATTTCTTTGACCCTCAATACTCTGTTGACGGTATTCGCCAACCTGTTGAAGTGTTCAATTATGTATGGCTTACTCTTGGTAATAAACTCACTGTGGATATGGGTATCTTGATGGATCCTATCGCTGCTATGATGTTTATCGTTATTACAACAATCTCTTTGATGGTCCACCTTTACAGTTTGGGCTATATGCACGGTGAAAAGGGATTCCAACGCTACTATGCGTTCCTTTCCCTATTTACTTTCTCAATGTTGGGATTGGTTGTTGCAACTAACATTTTCCAAATGTTCATCTTCTTCGAGATGGTGGGTGTTTCTTCTTACTTGCTTATCGGCTTCTACTATCAGAAGAATTCTGCTGTTTCGGCTTCAAAGAAGGCGTTCATCGTTACTCGTTTCGCAGACCTTGGTTTCCTTATCGGTATTATGCTTCTTGCATACTATTGTGGAACATTTGACTTCGTTACATTGATGAAGAATCCGGGTAGCATCGTTAGCAGTGCTGCTGGTGTAACTTTCTTGGGTTGCTCTGCCGCTTCTTGGGCTCTTGCTTTGATTTTCATCGGTGGTGCAGGTAAGTCTGCTATGTTCCCGTTGCATATCTGGTTGCCAGATGCGATGGAAGGTCCGACACCTGTTTCTGCTCTTATCCACGCTGCAACAATGGTTGTTGCCGGTGTTTTCTTGGTGGCTCGTATGTTCCCGATGTATTTGTTTACTCCGGAAGTCCTCGATCTTATCACAGTAACCGGCGCCGTAACTGCTCTTTATGCTGCAGTTGTTGCTTGTGTTCAGACTGATATTAAGAGAGTGCTTGCATTCTCAACAATTTCGCAAATTGCTTTCATGTTTACTGCTCTTGGCGTTGCCCGTCCAGAGTTCCACGAAGGCGTTGGCTATATGGCATCAATGTTCCACTTGTTCACTCACGCAATGTTCAAGGGCTTGCTCTTCCTTTGCGCCGGTGCTATCATCCACATGGTTCACAGCAACGAAATGGATGCTATGGGTAACTTGAGAAAGTATATGCCAATCACTCACATAACATTCTTGATTGCGTGTCTTGCAATCGCTGGTATCCCTCCATTCTCAGGCTTCTTCAGTAAGGACGAAATTCTCGTTGCTTGCTATTCACAAAGTCCCTTGTGGGGTGTTTGGATGTCTGCCGTTGCTGGTTTGACTGCATTCTATATGTTCCGTCTTTACTACCGTATCTTCTGGTGGAACAAGCCGGATTACTCTCATCACACTCCGCACGATTGCGAATGGGTGATGACTCTTCCGTTGATTATCCTTGCTGCTATCACGCTTGTTGCTGGTTTCATTCCTTTCGGTCACTTTGTTACTTATAACGGTGAAAACTATGACATTCATATTGATATGACTGTTGCAACTGTCAGTGTGATTATTGCTGTTGCAGGTATTCTTCTTGCTACAGTTCTTTACCGCAAGGAGAACCCAATGCCCGACAAACTCGCCAATTCGATGAAGGCGCTTTACAAGGCTGCTTACCGTCGCTTCTACATGGATGAGTTGTATATGTTCATCACGCACAAGATTATCTTCGGTATAATCTGCCGCAGCCTTGCTTGGTTTGACCACCATATCGTTGATGGTTTCATGAATTTGCTTGCAAGCGTAACAAATTCTATCTCTTACTCAATAAGGAAACTTCAATCAGGTTCTATCCAGATGTACGTTTGGATTTACCTAATTGGTGCGTTGCTCCTTGCTGTGGTGACTTGTTTACTCATAATTTAATAGTTGTCGGTAAAATATAAAGATATGTTTAATATACTTTTTCTATTTGTAATAATACCTGTATTGACGTTGGGTGGGCTTTTCCTCACTCGTAACGTCAAGCAAGTACGCGCAGTTGCAGCCACTGGCGCTTCTATGTTGCTCTTGGCGGCAATCTATCTATGCTACGCGTTCGTGACAGAAAAAGCGCTTCCGGAAAACGCCGGTCAAGCAATGCTTTTTGTTGACAGTTTCATGTGGTTCGAACCGCTGAATATCCATTTGGCTGTTGGTGTTGACGGAATCTCTGTTCTTATGATTATGCTTTCTGCTATTATCGTATTTACTGGTACCTTCGCATCTTGGAAAGTTGAACCGCTTACTAAAGAATATTTCTTGTGGTTTATCCTTTTGTCAATCGGTGTATTCGGTTTCTTTATCTCAATCGACTTGTTCACTATGTTCATGTTCTACGAGGTTGCGTTGATTCCGATGTATCTGTTGATTGGCGTTTGGGGTAGTGGTAACAAGAACTATGCAGCAATGAAACTTACCCTTATGCTTATGGGTGGTTCTGCATTCCTTCTTATCAGTATCCTCGGTATCTATTACCACGCAGGTGAAACAATGAACCTTCTCGAAATCGCTGCAAACGGCGTTGACGCTGGTTGGCAGAATGCTCTCTTCGTATGTGCATTCGTTGGTTTCGGCGTTCTTGGTGCTATGTTCCCATTCCACACTTGGTCTCCTGACGGTCACGCTTCAGCCCCTACTGCCGTTTCAATGCTTCACGCAGGCGTTTTGATGAAACTTGGAGGTTACGGCTGTTTCCGTATCGCTATCTACTTGATGCCGCAGGCTGTGCCCTCGAATTGGGTTGGATTTTCATGATTCTTACTGGTATCAGCGTTGTTTACGGTGCGTTTGCAGCTTGTGTTAAGACTGACCTTAAGTATATCAATGCTTACTCTTCAGTTTCTCACTGCGGTTTGGTGCTCTTCGCTATCTTGATGATGAACCAGACTGCTATGAGCGGTGCCGTTCTTCAAATGCTTTCTCACGGTTTGATGACTGCATTGTTCTTCGCACTTATCGGTATGATTTATGGCCGTACTCACACTCGTGACGTGCGTGAAATGGGTGGTTTGATGCAAATCATGCCGTTCCTTTCTGTTGGTTACATCATCGCAGGTCTCGCTTCTCTCGGTTTGCCGGGTCTTAGCGGTTTCGTGGCTGAGATGACAATTTTCCTTGGTTCGTTTGAATCTTCTGATATCTATAACGCTGTTCTTGGCGACGGTAACTTGTTCCGCCATGCGTTCGCTTTGGTTACAACAACTTCTATCGTTATCACTGCAGTTTATATCTTGCGTGTTGTTGGTAAACTCTTGTTTGGCCCTGTTCAAAACGAGCACCACAGAGAGTTAGACGACGCTCACTGGTATGAAAGATTCAGTACAATCACTTTGATGGTCGTTATCGCTCTTATCGGTTGTTTCCCAGACTTGGCAAACGGCATCTTGCGCGACAGTTTCGGCCCGATTGTTGACCACATTATGACTTATGTACAATAAAAGTAACGAACTATTAAATTGATTTAGAATTATGGATTATTCACAGTTTATGATATTACACCAGGAAATAGGCTTGCTTGTCGTATTTCTATTAGTGTTTTTGTTCGATACTTTTCTATCGAAAAATGCGCAGTCTAAATTGACTGTTTTCGCAACTGTATTGTTTGGCGTATTTACAGTAGCAAGTTTCTTTATCCCGATGAAGGCGGGTCAGGAAGTTGCCTTTGCTGGTATGTTCATAACATCTCCGATTGTTATGTGCATCAAGAATATTCTTAACGTTGGTCTGTTCCTCGTTCTTCTTCAGTCTATCAAGTGGAACGACAGTGAAGACCAGGCTATCCGCAGAGGTGAGTTTATTGAATTGATGATGTTGACACTATTCGGTATGTACCTTATGGTTTCTGCCCGTCACTTCCTTATCTTCATTATCGGTCTCGAAACAGCATCTCTTCCTCTTGCTGCTTTGGTGGCATTCGAGAAGAAGGCTTACGAATCACACGAGGCTGCAGTTAAGTACCTCTTTACAGCAGTATTCTCTTCAGCAATCTATATGCTGGGTCTTTCATTCGTATATGGCGTTTGCGGTACTCTTTACTTCGACGCTATTGCAAGCAAGATTCTTGTTGCTGACGGTTCTCTCATCCTATTCGTTGCATTGGCATTCGTTATTGCAGGTATCGGTTTCAAGATTTCTATGGTACCGTTCCACTTGTGGACTGCTGACGTTTACCAAGGTGCTCCTACATCAGTTACCTCTTACCTTTCAGTCGTTTCAAAGGGTGCCGCTACTTTTGCAGCGTTCATCGTTTTGACTCAGGCTTTCGGTACAGTTTACAGCCAAGTTTGGGAGTGGATGCTCTATGCTTTGATCATCCTTACAATCACAATCGGTAACCTCTTCGCTATCCGTCAGGATAACATCAAGAGATTCCTTGCATTCTCTTCAATCTCACAGGCTGGTTACATCATGCTCGGCGTTATCGCCAACGCATCTGTAGGTGCTGCGTCGTTGACTTACTATGTTTTGATTTACATCTTCTCAAACCTTGCTGCATTCGGCGTTATCCAGGCTATTGAAAACGCTTCTGGAAAGTTGAATATCAGCGACTATAACGGTTTGTACAAGACTAACCCTAAACTCTCATTTGCAATGATGCTTGCAATGTTCTCTCTCGGTGGTATCCCTCCGTTTGCAGGATTCTTCAGCAAGTTCTTCATCTTCTCTGCTGCTTTGCAGGAAGGAAGCGTTGCAATGTACGTTTTGGTGCTTATCGCGTTGATTAATACAATCATTTCACTTTACTACTACTTGTTGGTGGTTAAAGCAATGTTCATCAACCCGAACGACAACCCAATTGCAACCTTCAAGTCACACTGGAGCGAGCGTGCAGGTTTGGTAATCTGCGTAGGCGGTATTATCGTTCTTGGTTTGTTGAGCAGCGTCTATGTATTCCTCAATAAAGCCGTGGAAGTAAGTTCTCTATTCTAATATAGAGTTAGCAATATCTTAGCAGGGTGTGCCATTCAAGGCGCACCCTGCTTTTTTTAGGCACGTACCGCACGAATTTCAGCCCATTGCGAGAATCGTCCCTACAGCAAATATTACAAAATGCGTTGTAAATCAAATGTTTGTAGGGACACATTGCAAATGTGTCCGCCGAGCGGGAACAAATGTTATTAGCGCTCTGAAGAGCAGAAATTACCCGTTGCTCCTGCAGAGCGTTTTTTTGTTGGTGCTTGTACACCTGGGGCGTTGCCCCAGGCTGTTGATGTCATTGGCTTTTAGCCCGCAGACGGAGCGATTATTTTGACGTTACATAACGCGGACGATTGCGAGATTCGTCCCTACGCAATGGGTTGGTAATCACTTGTCTGTAGGGACGAAATGCATTTCGTCCGCCGTACTGGGATAAACTGCACCTCGGGAAAAAATCAAGATAAATTTGTTTTTTCTCCTCTCGGTTTGCATTACTTTGGCTACGCCCAAGATGGGCTGCGGTTCGGAATATAAAATAAAAATTCTTCATTTTTTCTTTTATCTTCTCTCACCTTGCACTACTTTCGCTTTGCGCAAGATAAGATGCGTCTTAGCAAAAAAATAAGTAAACTTCTTTTTTTTGCATTCGACTTTCATTACTTTGGCTACGCCCAAGATAGGCTGCGGTTCGGAATATAAAATAAAATCTTCATTTTTTCTTTTATCTTCTCTCACCTTGCACTACTTTTGCTTTGCGCAAGATAAGATGCGTCTCAGCAAAAAAAATAAGTAAACTTCTTTTTTTTGCATTCGACTTTCATTATCTTTGCAGAGAATTTTGCAGGTAGATGAAATTCTATAATGTATTGTTCCAATAAAATCTATAAAAATGAAGCAACTCGAAAGAATCTTAGCAGAAAAGTTATTGAATATCAGTGCAATCAAATTGCAACCAGATAACCCATTTACATGGGCTTCAGGCTGGAATTCACCAATCTATACTGACAATAGGAAGACTTTGTCTTATCCTGAAGTCAGATCGTTTATTAAGGTTGAGTTGTCGCGTTTGATTATGGAGAATTTCCCGGAAGCGGAAGTTGTTGCAGGTGTTGCAACGGGAGCTATCGCTCAAGGTGCTTTGGTGGCTGATACCCTTGGCTTGCCGAATATCTACGTTCGCTCAACACCAAAGGATCACGGCTTGGAGAACCTTATCGAAGGTAATTTAAAGCCAGGTCAGAAAGTTGTTGTCGTTGAAGACCTTGTTTCAACAGGCAGCAGCAGTTTGAAGGCAGTTGAGGCTATCCGTAATGCAGGAGGTGAGGTTGTTGGTATGGTTGCTATCTTTACTTACCAATTCCCAGTTGCTGAGGAGCACTTCAAAAAGGCTGGCGTTAAGTTGATTACGCTTAGCCATTACACTGCAATGCTTGAGGCTGCTTTGGATATCAATTATATTAAGAGTTCAGACGTTGAAACATTGAAGGAATGGCGCAAAAGCCCTTCTACATGGACAGGAAACAGCGCCGTTGACGAAGAATAATATTATGGCTACATTTAAAAGTGCAGTAAAAACCATACCGGCAAGCGTCCAAAGCGTCTATGCCAGTCTTTCTAACTTGTCTAATTTCGCTACATTCGCAGAAAGCGCGCCTGCTGACCTTAGAGGCAAGGTGGATTTTGAGGTAAAGGATGATTTCTTTACTATCAAGACGAATCAAATTGGCGATATCTCTTTTGTTATGTCTAAGAAAGTGGAGGACAAACTGATTACTCTTGAAACCGTTTCTGGTTCTTCTCCTCTTCCCTTTGCTATAGACCTAAACATGGAGGAGTCAGGTGAGGCAACAAACGTTTTTGTTGAGACTCGTATCGAATTGAATCCTATTGTCAAGGCAATGGTTTCTAAGCCAATTCAGGATATGACCGACAAATTTGCGGAGTTGCTAACAATTTTGCCATATAGCAAATAAGACAAATTTATACATTATTGCGGCGGATGCATCAGCACCCGCCGTTTTTTGGTTTACCCTGCCGCACTTGCGCGTGCAGGTTTTTTGCTTTTTCTCAAAATAAACACAAATAAATTATAAACAGTTTGTAAAATTTCATTTTTGGTTTGAAACATAGTATCTTTGCAATCTAATTGGTTAAAAATGCGTATTGATATACTGACAGTATTGCCGGAGATGCTTGAATCTCCCTTGAATTGCTCAATCCTGAAGCGTGCACAGGCAAAAGGTTTGGCAGAAATCGTTGTGCATGATATTCGTGACTATACACTTGACAAGCACCGTAAGGTTGATGACTATCCTTTTGGGGGAGAGGCAGGTATGGTTATGAAGATTGAACCTATTGACCGCTGCATAACATCGTTAAAGGAGCAGCGTCATTATGATGATGTTATCTTCGTTACGCCCGACGGCGAGCAGTTTACGCAGAAAATGGCAAATACTTTCTCCCTTGCAGAGAATCTTATTATCCTTTGCGGGCATTATAAGGGAATTGATTATCGTATTCGCGAGCATTTTGTTACCAAGGAGATTACTATCGGTGATTATGTGCTTACAGGTGGCGAGTTGCCGGCTGCTATCATAACCGATGCCATTGTCAGGGTTATCCCGGGTGCTATTGGTGACGAGCAGTCTGCGTTGAGCGATTCTTTCCAGGATAATTTGCTTGCCCCACCTGTCTATACCCGTCCGGCTGTGTATAACGGTTGGGAGGTCCCAGAAATTCTGCTTTCTGGAAACCAGGCTAAGATTGATGAGTGGAAGCATAACATTGCAGTTGAAAGGACGAAGGCGTTAAGACCTGATTTGTTGGATATAAAGTAAATATATTATGGCTAAGTTGGGCTTTCTGAATAAGATTAGCAAGGTTCATATCCTCCTTGTTGCGTTTCTCGGTTTTGGTGTATATATGACTTTTTTCTCAGAGCATAATTATGAAGAAACTACAAAGTATGCTAAAGAAATCAAGGTTTTGCAGGCAAAATAAAGGAGACAAAGGATTCGGCTGCAACTTATCAAGTGAAACTTAACGCTCTTAATTCCAATCCGGAAATGGTAGAAAAAGTTGTCCGCGAGGAATATCATTTCAAGAAGGAGAATGAAGACGTTTATATAACAAAAAAGAAAAATAGTGATGAAAAAAATTTTGAACGAGAGTATATTGAATTTGCTGCTGTCCTTGGCAACATTGTTGCTGTTGGTTGCGGCATTTTTGCCGTTGGTGAATATATCGCCAGAATGGCTGTCTATAATTTACGTTGCGGGAGCGGTATTGGCAGTTCTTGTGCGATTAATGCAGAGGTTTAATTATAGAAAAGATAAGACAATTTCAACAGGAGTGCGCCGTTTGCTTCACGTTGAGTTTTGGTCATCAATGTGTTATCTTGTTTCTGCATACTTTATGATTGCCGACAAGTATCACCCTGGAAACTGGCTTGCTTTCCTTCTTGCTGGGGCGGCGTTGCAAATATATACATCATTTATGATTCCTTACCGACAGAAGAAGGATGCGATGAAGAAATAACGTCAATTTGTCCGAAAAGGTAATTTATTGCGTTTTTGAAAAATTTTCGAATTTTATCTTAATTTTTGGCAATCTTATTTATATAACCTGCAATAGGTTAAAAGTATGGGCAAAATAGAGATTGTTTGATTGTTATTTTATATCTTTGCATAAAATGGATTGTAGTATAGCGATAGACAGAGGCAATTCCTCAGTTAAACTGTCGGCGTTCGACAAGAGCCAGTTGGTCTGTACAGAGCGCTTTGATGCTTTGACGGCAACTCTTTTAGAAGAATGGAAGGCACGTTTTGGTGCGGAAAAGGCCATTATGTCATCGGTAGCAGGTGATGACAGCAAAGTTGCGGGCATCCTTGATGAAATTTTTGGAAAATGGCTAATCCTTGATAATGAGTTGCCTATTCCTTTGCAAATATATTACCGAACTCCTAATACGTTAGGAAGGGATAGAATAGCGGCGGCTGTTGGCGCAAGTGCTTTGTTCCCAGAGAGAAATATGCTTGTGGTTGATACAGGAACAGCAATAACACTTGATGTTGTAACCTCAGACAGACGTTTTATAGGTGGCAATATTGCGCCGGGGGTGACAACTCGGTTTGCTTCCCTAAAGCATTTCTGTCAGAGATTGCCTTTAGTTGATGAGGAGGGTGAAACACCCTTGGTTGGTGTTGATACCCAGACTGCAATCCGCTCTGGAGTTATTCTTGGCGTTGTTGCTGAAGTGCAATATATGGCCGACAGGTTGGCAAAGGAGTATGGAGATCTTTTTTTGGTAATAACTGGAGGTGATGCTGATATTATCGGCCGTTACCTTGCATCAGAATATAAATATAAGATAGTTAACGATTTGGTTGCTATCGGGCTTAATAGAATATTATTGTATAATGAAGAACTATAAAAAAATTCTATCGGCGCTCGTTCTCATATTAGTAGCGTCGGTGACAGTAAATGCTCAAAATGAGCAGTCTCCGTATTCAAAATTCGGATATGGTATCTTGCGTGACTATTCAACCAGTATGCAGAGAAATATGGGTGGCGTTGGTATTGCTATGACAGGAGGTCGCCAGGTTAACGTTATGAATCCGGCTTCTTATGCTGGCGTTGACTCATTGACGCTTATATGGGATTTGGGTATTGACCTTACTCGCCTTTGGTCTAAGGAGAATAGTGAAAAGGGTAAATCATTCGGTGGGGGTTTGGATTATTTGACACTTCAGTTCCCTATTTCTAAGTTTATGGGCGGTAGTATAGGTCTTGTTCCATACTCTTCTGTTGGCTATTCTTTCGGAGCGGACGTTACTGATAAAGACGGAAAAGAAGTGGGATCTTCATCATTTGCAGGTGAGGGTGGCATTAGTGAACTTTATGTAGGCGTTGGAGCAAAACTGTTCAAAGGTTTTACCTTAGGCGCAAACTTTTCCTACCAGTTTGGCACTATTATCAACGACTCTTATATCAATGATGAATACGGAACAACAAGTACCCTTTTTGAAAGAACAATGGAAATTCGTGACTGGAATATTCTTTTAGGTCTGCAATATACAATGAATTTCAGACAGTTGCATAAGGTTACAATAGGTGCAAACTACTCTCCGAAAAAAGATTTCCACGGTAAGACATGGGGTACATATTATGATATTAACAGTGATGCAAAGCCTGATACAGTAGGTTATACAAGACTTAAAGACGGTGCTTATACTAAGCCGCACTCTTTGGCGTTGGTGTTAGTTATACATATAATGATCAGTTTACTGTTGAGGGAGATTTCTCATATCAGCAGTGGAGTAAAGCCAATTATGCAACGCTCTTTGACGAAAAGGGAAACCCAATTTCTGAGTCAACGAGATTTGATGACAAATGGAAGGGTGCATTAGGCCTTCAGTATGTAGCATCTGACAGAGGTGCATACCACAAGCGCATAGCATATCGCCTTGGTGGTTTCTATTCAAGAGACTACATTATGGTTGGTGATAACCATACTCGCGAATATGGTGCTTCTATAGGTTTTGGTTTCCCAACGATGGGAACAAAAACCGTTATCAATCTCGGTTTCGAGTATCGCAGACGTCAGGCATATCCTGCAAAAAACCTTGTCTCTGAAAACTATTTCAGCATAACCCTCGGCGTTAACTTCAACGAATTTGCTTTCTGGCAGAATAAGATTCGATAAGTATGAAGTTACTTCGGTTGCTTGCTATATCGCTAATCCTTTGCTCCATCTTTCTCGCAGGCTGCGGAAAGGGTGAAGTAAAGGATATTGTTAATATTTCTGTTGACTATGACAGCATTCCAACAATGGTAACAAGTGAGGTTAAAACGGTTATCAGCGATTCTGGCATGGCGAAATATCGTATCTCATCAAAACTGTGGATTGTTTATGATGAGGGCGAAAATCCAAGATGGAAGTTTCCAGTAGGCTTATATCTTGAGAAATTTGATAGTATATTTAATGTTGAGGCTCATATAAAGTGCGATTCTGCAACATATTTCACAAAGGATAAACTTTGGAGGCTCGATGGTGATGTGGAAATAAAAAATACAGCAAACGAGGAATTTCTCACGGAGCAACTATTCTGGTCGCAGTCAAAGCATGAAGTCTATTCAGATTCATTTATTCATATTGTCAAGAGCGATAGGATTATTGAAGGTTACGGCTTCAAATCAAATGAAAGGATGACTTCATACCAGATTAACAAACCTTCCGGAATATTCCCTATTGATGAAGATCGTTCTGGCATAGCCAATACAAATAAATAAATTATGGATTTCTCAACGGCTTTAATAATAACTTTGGTTTCAATGGTTTTTTCTGCATTCTTTTCCGGAATGGAGATTGCATTCATTACTTCAAACAGGGTTAGGATTGGTCTTGACTCGCAAAAGAAAGGCATTACAAACCATTTGATTAATTTTTTCTACAAGCATCAGGATATGTTTATCTCAACATTGCTGGTTGGTAATAACATTATGCTTGTTATTTATGGTATGGGAATGGCAAGATTGCTTACCTTTGCCCTGCCTTTTATTCCAGAGGATTCGGCTCTTGCTCTTTTTGTGCAGACGATTCTTTCTACCTGCATTATTCTTATTACTGGTGAGTTTATTCCCAAGACGGTATTTAAGATTAACCCTAACTCATCGTTGAGGCACTTTGCTGTTTTCGTCTTTCTAATCTATTTGTTGCTTTATCCGATTTCTCTCCTTGCCTCGCTCATTTCAAGAGGAATAATGCTTCTCTTTGGTGCGAAAGTTGAGGATGTTAAAGGTGATATGATAACTGTTGGAGAACTTGATGATTATATCCAGCAGACGATGGATGATAAGAAAAATGAAAAAAAATCTGACGATGAGGAAGATATTGAGAACGAGATGAAAATTTTCCAAAATGCTCTCGATTTCTCTAATACTGTTTTAAGGGATTGTATGATTCCGAGAAACGAGATTGTTGCCGTTGACATTGAGAAGACTAACATTGAGATTCTTCGCCGAAAGTTCAGTACAACGGGATTGTCTAAGATTATTGTTTATAAGGAAGACATTGATAATATTGTCGGATATATTCATGTAAGTGAGTTATTTCATACAGAAAAGAATTGGAAAAATTCTATTAAGCCAGTAGTCTATGCTCCAGAATCGATGCTTGCCAATAAGATGATGCGACGTCTGCTTGCTGAAAAGAAAAGTATTGCAATTATTATTGACGAGTTTGGTGGAACATCTGGCTTGCTGACCCTTGAGGACCTTGTGGAGGAGATCTTTGGGGATTTCGAAGATGAGCACGATAAGAAACGACTTGTTGATATGCAGATTGACGATAAACACTATAAGTTTTCCGGTAGAGTTGAAATCGAGAAAATCAATGAAAAATATGACCTTGGAATACCTGAAAGTGATGAGTATCAAACGCTTGCTGGATATATTATCTATAACCTTGAGGAACTTCCGGCACAGAACGATTCTTTTGAAATAGAAAACCTTAAGTTCACAATCTTAAAGAAAAGTTCTACAAAAATCAACCTTGTCGAAGTTCAGAAGATAGACTCTTCAGATTCAAACCACTCAGAAGACTAAATATTGCTTTTTGGCATTGATAAAATAGTACCAGAGGCTGTATCAGTAATGTACTGACTCAGCCTCTGAGGTTTTATGATGTTCGATTAATGCTCTTTGATTAAGCCGTGGCGGTATGCGGCTAATAGTTTTTTCAAATCTCGCACTTGGGTCTGTAGTTCTGCTCCTTTGTCAGTGTCTTTAACCATCATTCTTTGACTGTTGAATTCAACAAGGAACGTGTTTGACTTAATGTCAAGACCTTCTTCAATCGCTTTTTGGCGTGATTCGAAAGGTTCATGCTGAACAAGTTGCAGTGCGCGGGAGTGGAATACGAGGGTATAACCAGCAATGCCCGTTTCTGGTTGGTACGCCTTTGAGAATCCTCCGTCGATTACCAGCATTTTACCATTTGCCTTGATTGGCTGCTCGCCTTTGATTGTCTTGACAGGAACGTGCCCGTTAATAATATGAGAATGGATGTCGTCGATTCCAAATTCATTTAGAATTTTGTTGCAAATGTCTTCTCTGTCGCGGAGAACGTAGTAGCATCCTTTTTCTTCTTTATGCAATTCTTTGTCGGCAATGAAATAGCGTTCAAAAGTTGCCATTTTATCCTTATCGAAAGAAGGAGAGTCTTTTCCGCACCACAGGTACCAAACGTAGTCAAGGCAGTATTGTCGTTCTGCTTCGTCCTCCTCGAAATATGCAGACCTTACCATTTGGTCAACCTTGTCAAGAAGTCGTTTGCCTGATACTTTTTCCCCGCGTATTTCGATAACTTTGAAATCACCGTTTTTGTCAAGAGGGATTGATGCGTGGAATAGTAGGTTCTTGTTGCTCACAAGGTACATGCTGCCGTACGTGAAAAGGCATTTGATGTGCTTTTGCAGTTTTTCGCTGTTGACGAATGAGTAATGCAGTTTGTCAACAAGTATTTGCTCTTCTGGAGTCAGTTGATATGGGTCTTTGGGATCTATTGTTGGGAAAGTCTTGTCGAGCATTTCGTATTCCTTGTCGCCTAATTTGAAAATGCCCCTTTCATAGTCAACTTTGTCGAGAAGCAGACGGTTTTGCATTCCGTATTCTGGATGGCGTTTGATTATGTCGCCCTCCAGTTTGAATTGTATAACGGAAATAGCCTTGTGCATTTGAGCTATAAGCCTTAATGTCTTTTCCGTGTATGTTTGGTCAGCAAATTTTTGTTTTGCGGCAAACATTGTGCAAGGGTCATTTGCGTATGTGTCCATTGCAAATGTTGCTAACGGAAGGAGGTTGATGCTGTAGCCTTCTTCAAGAGTAGTAAGGTTTCCGTATCTCATGCTAATGCGGATAACGTTTGCTATGCAACTGTTGTTTCCAGCTGCTGCACCCATCCATAGGAGGTCATGGTTTCCCCATTGTATATCAACGTTGTGATAGTCGCACAGGGTGTCCATTATGATATGTGCGCCAGGTCCGCGGTCAAAGATATCGCCTACTATGTGTAGGGAGTCGATTGTGAGTCGCTGGATTAGGTTGCACATTGCTATGATGAAATCATCCGCACGGCCAGTTGAGATGATTGTTGTTATGATCTTGTTGAAATACGCCTGCTTGTTTGGGTCGCTTTCTGTTTCGTGCAGCAACTCCTGAATAATGTAAGAGAAGTCGTTGGGTAGCGATTTCCTCACTTTTGAGCGGGTGTATTTTGATGAAACGGTTTGGCAAACGCGTACAAGTTGGTTAAGCGTCGTCATGTACCAGTCATCGATATCCTCTTCTACTTGTTTTACTAATTGTATTTTCTCGTCTGGATAGTAGATTAGTGTGCAAAGTTCTTTCTTTTCAGTTTCTCGTAGAGAACTGCCGAAAATTTCATTGACTTTACGTTTAATTGAGCCTGAAGCATTCTTTAACACGTGTTGGAATGCTTCGTATTCTCCATGAATATCTGTCAAAAAATGTTCTGTTCCTTTGGGTAAGTTCAGAATAGCTTCAAGATTGATTATTTCGGTACTTGCAGATGCTATTGTCGGAAATAATCTGGATAGCAGTTGAAGGTATCTGATGTCTTTTTCTATATCTTTTTTATGGGTTGTGTTAGTATTTTCCATCTTAATGGTGATTTTAATGTGGCAAATATAATATTTCATTTTGAAATATATAGTATTTCAAACCAAAATATTGAGTAATTTTTGTCAGTTTTCTGGAATTATTGTCATTAAAGATGAATTTTTGACCTATTCTGTTGACTGGCACTGCATTTGCATATATTATTCGTGAACGATTGAAAGACCGCTCAAAGATAAATTGAATGTAAAACTTAACTTTGGAGGATATGATTATGATGCCAGTTAGAAGAAACCAAACATGGTTACCGAGTATTTTTAATGATTTCTTTGATAATGAGTGGATGGAAAAGACTAACGCAACTGCTCCGGCTATCAACGTTACTGAAAACGATAAGGAATATAATGTTGAGGTTGCCGCTCCGGGTATGACTAAGGAGGATTTCAATATCCATATTGATGAGGAAAACAACTTGGTTATTACGATGGAGAAAAAGAATGACAAGAAAGAGGAGGATGGAAAAAGGTATTTGCGTAGAGAGTTTTCCTATACTAAATTCCAGCAGGCAATGATTCTCCCTGAAGATGTGGAAAAGGAAAAGATTTCAGCATCAGTAAACAATGGTGTGCTTGACATTCATTTGCCTAAATTGTCAAAGGAAAATTTGCCGAAGGCTTCACGAACTATTGAAATCATGTAAAATTTAGGAGTTAATTAAAAGCGGCAAGAGTCAGTTTTGGGATTCTTGCCGCTTTTGTTTATGTTGTTAATTAGAAGAAATATCCGAGAGTAACAGTCCAGTAGGTTGCCTTGTTTTCAAGCTCGATATGGCGGTATCCGTCTTTATACTTTGTGAAATTGCTTAGTCCGTGGTTATAGCTGAAGGCGATTTCTGTCTTACCTTTAATCATAGCGCCCAAGCCTACTCGCCAGTCTGTCTGCACTGATGTTGGGCTAAGCGCGTATGAATATCCTGATTGCAGTCTGAATCCGAATACTGGGCCGGTGAATACCATTGGCGAAATAACTGGAAGGTCGAGGCGGTAGCGGAGCATTAATGGGATGCTGAGTGTGCTTACTCTGTATTTTCCTGTATTGTCGTCGTCTGCAACGGCGCGCATTTCCATTTTTCCTGAAATTTGTTGGAACATAACTTCCGGGTCTATGCCAAAGCCTTTTATTATGTCAATCTTGGCAGCTACACCACCTGTAAAGCCTGTTACATTTTTGTCGAGGAAGGGTAGTTCTCTTTTGGAGTTTATAGTTCCGTCTGATAGACCATTGCTGTTTTCAACCTTAGAGAAGGTTGCTCCCAACTTGATTCCGAATTTGAATCCAACGGCATCTGCTGATAGTGTTATCAGTATCAATGCTAAGGTAATGATTAGTTTTTTCATAGTTTTACTTTTTTTACAAATATACATAGATATATAGTATAAACAAAAAAACAGTTTTTTAACTGTTTTTTTTGTTTATACTATTTGGCTTTAATAGCCTTCTCTTATACGGATAACTCTTATGCCTGTGTTTTTACTTGCTCTGAGCATTTCGTAAAGGTCATATTTGTCAATCATGACTTTTTTGCCCTTAGAAGATGCATGGAGAAGATGAGGTTTATCGTCAACAAAGCGGATAATGCCAAGGTGACTTACATCAAGACCTTCTGTCTTTGTCGTTAGGCAGATAATGTCGCCGTCTTTTAAATCGGCAATGAGGTCCTTTTTGTGAAGGTTCGTCTTCTTTATATAAGGAAACATGTGCATATTGTATCCGCTTTCAAGTTCTTTTATTTCTTGAAAGGCTTTGTCGTCTTTTAAAGCGGGGTAACTGTCGCGGTGACGGCTCATATAGTTAAGCGTTTTTATCTGCTGTTCTGCGTGAGGCAGGGCAGAGGTGCGCTCTTCTATAATTCCGCGGGCAGTGTTTTCAACAATCCAAGCACTGATATAATGTAGGCGGGAAGCGTATCCGTTTACTTTTCCGTTGTGGTATCTGATTTTCTCAAGATTCGCAGCATAAGTGTACCATGTAGGAGAGTTTTGTATTGTTGACATTTTTTGTTGTTGCAAATGGTTGATTTATAAAGTGTTTTGAAAAATGATTAAAAAAAGATGAAATTTTTTTGCAAAAAGATTTGGTAGAATGAAAAAGTCGCCTTACCTTTGCACTCGCAACCACGAAAAATGGTTAGCGCTAAGAACTTTGAAATGATGCGACAGCAAGACAAGCAGGGAGCAAAATAAGGCTCCCCGTCAAGCGTATGGCCGGGACAACGAACCGCGTCCGCAAGGACAAAGAAAAAAAGAAAAAATAAATATTTAACAACGGAGAGTTTGATCCTGGCTCAGGATGAACGCTAGCGACAGGCTTAACACATGCAAGTCGAGGGGCAGCGAGGGGTTAGCAATAACTCTGTCGGCGACCGGCGCACGGGTGAGTAACGCGTATGCAACCTACCCACATCAGGGGGATAACCAGGAGAAATCCTGACTAATACCGCATACATCGGTTGGCCGCATGGTTGATTGAGGAAAGATTTATCGGATGTAGATGGGCATGCGTGGCATTAGGAAGTTGGCGGGGTAACGGCCCACCAATCCGACGATGCCTAGGGGTTCTGAGAGGAAGGTCCCCCACATTGGTACTGAGACACGGATCAAACTCCTACGGGAGGCAGCAGTGAGGAATATTGGTCAATGGACGGAAGTCTGAACCAGCCAAGTCGCGTGAAGGAAGACGGCCCTACGGGTTGTAAACTTCTTTAGTGCGGGAACAAAGGAGGGGACGCGTCCCCTTATGAGTGTACCGCAAGAATAAGCATCGGCTAACTCCGTGCCAGCAGCCGCGGTAATACGGAGGATGCGAGCGTTATCCGGATTTATTGGGTTTAAAGGGTGCGCAGGCGGACAGTCAAGTCAGCGGTAAAATCGCGGGGCTCAACCCCGCTCAGCCGTTGAAACTGATTATCTAGCGTGGCGTCGAGGTATGCGGAATGCGTTGTGTAGCGGTGAAATGCATAGATATGACGCAGAACTCCAATTGCGAAGGCAGCATACCGGGCGCCTACGGACGCTGAGGCACGAAAGCGTGGGTATCGAACAGGATTAGATACCCTGGTAGTCCACGCAGTAAACGATGAATACTTGCTATTCGGCGGGAATGACCGCTGGGTGGCGTAGCGAAAGCGTTAAGTATTCCACCTGGGGAGTACGCCGGCAACGGTGAAACTCAAAGGAATTGACGGGGGCCCGCACAAGCGGAGGAACATGTGGTTTAATTCGATGATACGCGAGGAACCTTACCCGGGCTCAAACGCCGTTTGAATGACAGTAGAGACATTGTCAGTCCTTCGGGACAGGCGGCGAGGTGCTGCATGGTTGTCGTCAGCTCGTGCCGTGAGGTGTCGGCTTAAGTGCCATAACGAGCGCAACCCCACGTTCAGTTGCCATCGGGTAATGCCGGGCACTTTGGACCGACTGCCGGCGCAAGCCGTGAGTAAGCCGGGGATGACGTCAAATCAGCACGGCCCTTACGTCCGGGGCTACACACGTGTTACAATGGCGTGGAACAGAGGGTGGCTGCCGGGCGACCGGTGGCGAAACCGTAAAACACGTCTCAGTTCGGATTGGAGTCTGCAACCCGACTCCATGAAGCTGGATTCGCTAGTAATCGCGCATCAGCCATGGCGCGGTGAATACGTTCCCGGGCCTTGTACACACCGCCCGTCAAGCCATGGGAGCCGGGAGTGCCTGAAGGACGTAACCGCGAGGAGCGTCCAAGGGTAACACTGGTGACTGGGGCTAAGTCGTAACAAGGTAGCCGTACCGGAAGGTGCGGCTGGAACACCTCCTTTCTGGAGCGGACGCGGGACTGGTCATACGCAGGGGAGTTAAACTCTGCTTGTTTTGCATCGAGTCGCAACATCATACCCAAGCTCAAGTTTGGGCATGGGGGATTAGCTCAGCTGGCTAGAGCACCTGCCTTGCACGCAGGGGGTCAACGGTTCGAATCCGTTATTCTCCACACGAGTACATTGACATACTGGAAGCAAGTAAAGAAAAATTAGAGCGCGAGCAAAAAAGATAAAAGAAAAGCAAAAAAGAGCACACGGCGGATGCCTTGGCTCTCGGAGGCGAAGAAGGACGTGATAAGCTGCGAAAAGCTGCGGCGAGTGGCACATGCACTGTGACCCGCAGATCTCCGAATGGGGCAACCCAGACGGCTTCGAGCCGTCTACACGCACAAGCGTGGGCGAACGCGGTGAACTGAAACATCTAAGTAACCGCAGGAAGAGAAAATAAATAATGATACCGCAAGTAGTGGCGAGCGAACGCGGCATAGCCCAAACCGCTGCTGTGGCAACGCAGGAGCGGGGTAATAGGACCGCCAATAACGGTTAAAGTGACGGTAGCCGAATGGACTGGAAAGTTCAGTCGTAGAAGGTGACAACCCTGTAGGCGAAACCGGCATATTAATCAAGGCGGCACCTGAGTAACCCGGAACACGAGAAATTCCGGGCGAATTCTCGGGGACCACCCCGAAAGGCTAAATACTACCGAGAGACCGATAGTGGACCAGTACCGTGAGGGAAAGGTGAAAAGAACCTCGAACAGAGGAGTGCAATAGAACCTGAAACCGTGTGCTTACAAGCGGTCGGAGCTCTTTAAGGAGTGACGGCGTGCCTTTTGCATAATGAACCTACGAGTCACCGTCGATGGCAAGATTAAGCGTTTCAGGCGCGAAGTCGAAGCGAAAGCGAGTCCGAAGAGGGCGTTTAGTCATCGGGGGTGGACGCGAAACCAAGTGATCTACCCTTGGGCAGGTTGAAGGACAGGTAAAACTGTCTGGAGGACCGCACCGGTAAGCGTTGAAAAGCTTTCGGATGACCTGAGGGTAGGAGTGAAAGGCCAATCAAACTTGGAGATAGCTCGTACTCCCCGAAATGTATTTAGGTGCAGCGTCGTGATTTGAGTCCGGCGGAGGTAGAGCGACTGATAGGATGCGAGGGCTTCACCGCCTATCAAGTCCTGACAAACTCCGAATGCCGCCGGATATGCACGGCAGTAAGGGCGCGGGTGCTAAGGTCCGCGTCCGAGAGAGGAACAACTCAGACCATCGGCTAAGGTCCCGAAATCCGGGCTAAGTTGAAGACAATAACGAGGTGGTTCCGCAGAGACAGCTAGGATGTTGGCTTGGAAGCAGCCATTCATTTAAAGAGTGCGTAACAGCTCACTAGTCGAGCGGGACTGCGTGGATAATAATCGGGCATAAGTCCGGTACCGAAGCTGTGGGACTTACATTAGATGTAAGTCGGTAGGGGAGCATTCCCACGCCGTCGAATGCGTGCCGCGAGACACGCTGGAGGTTTGGGAAAAGCAAATGTAGGTATAAGTAACGATAAAGGGGGCGAGAAACCCCCTCGCCGAAAGACCAAGGGTTCCTGATCAACGCTAATCGGATCAGGGTCAGTCGGGACCTAACGGGTAGCCCGCGAGGCGGACCGGATGGCAGAAACGGTAAACATTCCGTTACTGGGCGTATGAGTGAAGCGGGGACGGAGAAGTGACACGGCCGCGGGCTGACGGAATAGCCCGTTAAAGGGTGTAGGTAAATCGGATGTAGTGAAGTACGCAACTGATGCCGAACCTGACAGTACACTGAGCCTTCGGGCAAGGTGATAGTGCCGGTAAGCCGGCTCCCAAGAAAAACCGCTAAACATATTGTACGTCCACCCGTACCAAAACCGACACAGGTGGTCGGGTAGAACATACTAAGGCGCTCGAGAGATTCACCGCTAAGGAACTAGGCAAATTGACTCCGTAACTTCGGGAAAAGGGGTCCCGCAGCAATGCGGGCGCAGAGAATCGGTCCAGGCAACTGTTTAACAAAAACACAGGGCTGTGCAAAATTTAAAGATGAAGTATACAGCCTGACACCTGCCCGGTGCCGGAAGGTTAAGAGGAGATGTCATCGCAAGAGAAGCATTGAATTGAAGCCCCGGTAAACGGCGGCCGTAACTATAACGGTCCTAAGGTAGCGAAATTCCTTGTCGGGTAAGTTCCGACCTGCACGAATGGTGTAATGATCTGGACACTGTCTCAGCGGTGAGCTCGGTGAAATTGTAGTATCGGTGAAGATGCCGATTACCCGCAACGGGACGAAAAGACCCCGTGAACCTTTACTGCAGCTTAGCATTGGGACCGGGCCTCAGATGTGTAGGATAGTCCGGAGGCGTAGAAGCAGGCACGCCAGTGTTTGTGGAGCCGATGTTGAAATACGGGCCTTCTGATGTCTGGTCTCTAACTCGCAGAAGCGAGGACACTGCTTGGTGGGTAGTTTGACTGGGGTGGTCGCCTCCCAAAAGCGTAACGGAGGCTTCTAAAGGTACCCTCAGACCGATTGGTAACCGGTCGCAGAGTGTAATGGCATAAGGGTGCTTGACTGCGAGGGCGACAACCCGAACAGGTAAGAAATTAGAGCATAGTGATCCGGTGGTTCCGCGTGGAAGGGCCATCGCTCAAAGGATAAAAGGTACTCCGGGGATAACAGGCTGATCCTCCCAAGAGCTCATATCGACGGAGTGGTTTGGCACCTCGATGTCGGCTCGTCACATCCCGGGGCTGGAGAAGGTCCCAAGGGTTAGGCTGTTCGCCTATTAAAGTGGCACGCGAGCTGGGTTCAGAACGTCGTGAGACAGTTCGGTCTCTATCTGTTGTGGGCGCAGGAGATTTGTGGGGATCCGACACTAGGCTACGAGAGGACCGTGTTGGACCGACCTCCGGTGAACCGGTTGTACCGCCAGGTGCACGGCCGGGTATCCGCGTCGGGGACGGATAAGTGCTGAAAGCATCTAAGCACGAAGCCAACCTCAAGATAAGATCTCCAAATAGGGACGTCGGAGACTACGACGTAGATAGGCTGCAGGTGTAAAGTCAGCGATGGCAAAGCCGAGCAGTACTAATTTCCCGAAAGCTTTTCGAAGCAGCAAAGCTGCAAGACAAACCGGAGCAATCCGGCAAGACATACGCGACCAAAATTTACTCGCTTTCAGAATGTACTCAGGATACACACCGGAAGGTGCAAAAGGAAAAACAAGGCGGCGATAGCGCGGGGGATCCACCCCTCCCCATTCCGAACAGGGAAGTTAAGCCCCGCTGTGCCGATGGTACTGGGAAACCGGGAGAGTAGGTCACCGCCCCATTAGAAAGGACAAGTCAAAAGCTTGTCCTTTTTTTATTTTGTAGGGATAGGAAGAATGGTAACTATAGTAATTATAGTAATCATAGGCAAACCAACTGAGAAAATTAGACAGCCCCCTTTATTTAGTTTCGTATTGTTGTGCTGCTTTTTTTAGTTGGTCTCTAACATAGCGTGCTGCGCTTCTTGGGTATATGATTTTTACCCCAGAACCATAACTCATAAAGATTGAATATAGTTCGTAGTTTAGAATGACCTTAATTGTGAATTCACAACTTTTATCTTCGTTTTCTCGCACGAGTATTTGTGATGTGTGTATTGGTTTTGTTTTGATGTATTTGCTTTGTTCTGGGCTTGCCCAGAATTTTACAAGTTTGGGTTTGCACTCAATGTTTTTACTTACTCCGATTACGTCATTAAAGAATGTTGCCGGATTGAAATTGGGATTTTCCTTGTAAGGCAAGTCTATAGGTTCCACACTGACTATTCTGTCTAATGCGAGATTATATAGGACCATATCTTTTGTGGTAGTGCTAAAGATGAACCATCTGTTTCTGAATTCTTTCAGCATGTGAGGGTAGACTATATATTCTTTCGGCTCTGATGCTGAAAATGATTGGTACATTATACGCAGAGTTTGTTTGTGCAGAATGTGATTATATAAAGGATTGAGAAATTTCAGTCCTTTTAGGTTCGGCATACTGTCGAAATTTATAATTGGTTTTCTTTTATTCCTTGAAATCGCCAGTTTGTCCTGGAGTCTTCCGATAATGTCAGGCAATTCGGCGAATACTTCAAAATCCTCCAGTTGTCGGAGCATGTCAACAGCCTCTTGCATCATTTCAAAATCGTTATGTGACATAGGCATATTTGTGATAGAATAGTCTTTGTCTGCATATCGGTAATATTTATGCTCGTAAACTTCAATAGGGGCGTTGTAGCCGAGTTTATCGGAGCGCATAGTTTGGATATCGCTCTGAACTGTTCTAAGCGATACGCCTTTCGTAATACCCTCAGCATCGTACAAAGCGTCTGAACAAGCTTCGACCAAATCATCGAGTGTCCAGCGTCTGTAGTGGTTTCTCAGGCAATTGTCAATCGTTTTATATCTTATAAGTGCGTTTTTGTTTGCTGGCATAGTCTTTTATGTTTTTCTGTTTATTGCCAAAGTTACTAATTTTCTACGCAGTCTATTTGCGTAGTTGAGAAAAAATTGATTTTTTTCGAATTTTTGCTGAAAAAAGTATTGAATACGCAGAAAGATTGCGTAGATTTGTTTTTACTTTGCGGATGAAAAAACAATGAGGTCCAAGGGAGACTTACTTCTTTCAGTATTTCATAACGCCGTTTTTGGTGTTATGGTGTTAGTCTCCCAATTACCTCTTTTTATAACAAGGTCCAAGGTGGGCATACTGCTAAGAATTGTAAGGACTAATGCTCACCAATTACCTTTTTTAATTTTTATGACTATGAATAATGCAGTTTTGACAAAGGTAGGTATTCGCTATAAGGGAATTTATTTGAATGTTAGCCGTGATGATATTTCTATGGATTGTAATATCACCGTTCCAGTGATTGCATTTCTTTCTAAATTAAAGGAAAACGGTTTTACTGTTAGTGAAGAACTTTTGCGCGTCCTTAGTTTGATTCCGGAATCCAGATTGGTTGAAATTTCCGATTGTATTAACGAAATTATGGGAGTAGACCTTAATTGGGCTCCGCTTGTTAGAGGTTGGAAAGTTCCTACTGGCGAGTCTCGTATTGACCATGTGATTACTTTTATAGCAAATGTTCTTCGTGATGAAATTGAAATAAAAGGCACAACTTTGCCATGTGGTCACTTGATTCCAGACGGAACATTCCCGTTGGAAAGGTATAACGGATGTCCGTTTTGTGGAACACCGTTTGTTACTGCTGATTTTGTTTATACTGGTCAAGCGTCTAAGTTAAAAGAATTGCGACTATTGACGACTGATGATATTCATGATATCTTTGTCTCTCTATTAACGTCGGCAACACCGTTAGACGCGACTCAGGCAGATTCCTTGGAAAATCTATTATCGGTATTTTCTTTGCCAACTGATGTTAAAATAGAAATCAAGGAAACAGCAATGCTTGTTGCCAAAAGTCTTGTCGATAGAGATAGGGCTTATGAGGCTGGTAGGTTGTTTAAAACTCCTACCGATATTCTGCGTTATCTGTGGTATGAGAAAACTGGCTTTTTGCAGATATTGGAGCCGAAAACGCTTATAAAACGTGCGCGAGTGCTTTATTCCCATATTTGGGGTCCTCTTGACCAGAGTTGCGAAGCAGCAGAGGCGATGAAGGGAAAATTAAGATTGAAATACAGCCGCAAGGAATGTTTGCAAGTTGCCAGATGGCTTAGCGGAATAGAAATGACGGCACGTCAGGCTGCTGAGAATATGAATCCCAAGCGAGGTATGTGGGTCAGGATGATTCACGCCTTACGACTTGGTGAATATTCTCGTAAGCCTGGATTCAGGCATCTTGCTTCTATTCTTGACGTCTTTTATAATAACGATTATACCACCTGGCAAGGCAAGGTAGAAGCGGCGAGAATTAGTTCAGATTCAGGGATGATGCTTGATTTGCTCAAACAAAGGCCGGGATTGTTTGCGCGTTGCCTTTTTTCCACGATGCTGAGGTTTGGAGTAGATACTGTATTACCAGAGTTTGAGAAGATTGCCGATGCTTTACCAGCGAGGCTGCTTGTTTCACTTGGCAATGCCGCAGAGTCTTATTTTGATACAAGGCGTGTCCGTGTTGTTCGTACTATAACCAACGTGCCAAAAGTGATTAATCATAATCCCGCACTTGCCTATTATAGTGAGGAAGAAAAGGAAGGTATGGTTGATGCCGTCAAATTGCTTTATCAGCAGTCCATATCACGCAGATTTAAGGCAATGTCAGGTAAAAGCCGGTCAATCTATATTGACAAGTTGCTTTTTGATATTCCTATTAGCGTTGGCGACCGCTCAGCAACAATTCAAGATGCTTCCTGCGCATTGATGGGAACGCGGTTCCAGGTTGAAGGAGATGCTATCCGCCTTTTTTTACAGTGGGGAAAAGGGTTGCCAGCCCAGCATCTTGATATGGATTTGAGTTGCCGTATCGCTCTTTCCAATAACTTTACCGAGTATTGCTATTTTGGTAATTTGACTTGCGTAGGAGCAAAGCATTCAGGTGATATCCGTTCCATTCCAGATAAGGTAGGTACTGCGGAGTATATCGAATTAAACATTCCTGAACTGCAGGCTGCTGGTGCTTTATATGTAACTTTTACTTGCAATGCATATTCTTGCGGGGCACTGTCGCCCAATCTTGTAGTTGGTTGGATGGATTCGGCGAATCCGATGACCATTTCAGAGGAGACGGGCGTTGCTTATGACCCCTCTTGCGTTCAGCATGCTGTTCGTATCAGCGAGGCAAGTTTGGGTAAGGGCTTGGTATTTGGCGTTCTTGACGTTCAAAAGCGGGAGATTATCTGGCTTGAGATGCCTTTTGATTCGCAGATAATACAAAATGCCAACCGTTCAGCGGTGGATGCTCTGCTAATGAGATTATCTAAAAAACTGACAATAGGTCAGTTGCTTGAAATTAAGGCAAAGGCTCAAAATCTGCAGATTGTAGATTCAGAGTCTGGAGCAGATGAAGTCTATAACTACGAATGGGCGTTGAATACGGCAGAAGTAAGCAAGTTGCTGTATTTATAAAGCCAAATCGCTTATTAGACCGTGACACTCTCAGTGCCTTGCATTTTATCAATTATAGCGCACCTAAAAGAGGGTGTGTCGTAATGCGCGATTGTTCATTATTATACAAACCTGTTCATTTTCTTTTAAGCTACGATCTTTTGAAATTTCTTTGATTTATGTGTTTCAGTGTCTAAAAAAACAGCAGTTATAAGCTCATAAAACAGTCTAATCAGCCAGTTCATACCTTCTTTTGTCAGTTTTGCACACATCTTTTTTATATTGAAGGCAATGGCTATGGAATGCAAAGTCCATTAAGACCTTATCCTTCCCAAAATGTCGGAATCGTTTGTAGTTCATATTGTTTTAATTTGTCCGAACACGGCTTCCGGTTCTATGCATCTCTGCCCTCTGTGTTTCAGCCCTTCCTCAGAGCAGAGCAACTCTTTTAGCTTTCCGCTTGTATCTCCTAAGTCTGTGATTCAGTTCTATCGTCCTGTTTCCTTTTGCTTTAAAACAACGGCACCTCAGTGGACAGCCTTCACATCTGACTGCTCTGTACCGGGCTGTTTCACTAACATATCCGGATGCAGTTTTCACATGTCTGGTGCCTATCCTCCGCATCTTTTGCCCCATAGGACAGATGCAAAAGTCATGTTCCTCATTGTAGTAAAAGTTTTCGGCCTTGAACGGATCCGGTTTGAATCTCGGCCGCCGCCCATGTGGAAATAGTTGTACTTTACATAGGCATCCATGCCGTTTTCTGACATGAAGCGATAGTTCTCTTCAGAACCATAACCGGAATCGGCAACTACCGTATGAGTCAGCCTGCCATACCTGCTTGAGAAAGATTGCAGGAAAGGTATCAGGGTCAGTGTATCCGTAGGGTTCGGGAAGAGGGCAAAATCAGTGATGAACTGGTTCTCGGTGCCGATTTGAAGGTTGTAACCAGGTTTCGTCTGTCCGTTGCGCATGGCATCCTCCCTCATTCTCATAAAAGTAGCGTCCTTATCCGTCTTGGAATAGGAATTCCTCTCTTGCAAAGGTGTCCAGATGACTGTCGTATTCCTGCAGTTTGTTCCTGTGTTCTTCCAGTTCCTTCAGTCGCTTGCGTTTCTTTTTCAGTTCTCTCTTTTCCTCTTTTTTGTGGAAGGCTCGGGAACATGTTCCAGTGCATGACGCAATTCTCCTGCCATTTCAGTCAGCATGGCCGGAGTAAACTCAACCTCCGCACTGCTTTCCGATGATTTCTCCTGGGCGATGACATCATCTATCTGCCCCAACAGAACCTGTATCTTCTTCATCAGGCGTTCACGATTACGCTCAACCGTTTTTCGCCAGACGAAAGTATACTTGTTGGCTTTAGACTCGAGCTTTGTCCCGTCAATGTATTCCACATTCAAACTGATAAATCCTTTGGAAGAGAGAAGGAGTACGGTCTGGGTAAACACCTCGTTGATTTCCTTCTTCACCCGGTTGCGGAAACGGTTGATGGTAATGAAATCCGGTTTCTCATATCCGGCCAGCCAGATAAAATGGATATCACGGTGAAGGAGCTTTTCAATTTTCCGGCAGGAGTAGATGTTGTTCATATAGGCATACAGAATGACCTTGAGCATCATCTTGGGTGGTAAGGGTCGGCCGCATTCCTTATACAACTTTCTGAAACTTTCAAGATTCAGGCTCTCAACCAGAGCGTCAACCATGCGCACCGGATCGTTATCTGCAATATTCTCATCTATTCTTTGAGGAAAAAGCACTGTTTGGTTGGGATTGTAAGGACGAAAATGTATCTTTGCCATAGTATAAATTCTTATGCCTAAAGATACAAAATCTTTTAGGTAATAACAAAGCCCCAACTTGTGAAAGTCGGGGCTTTGGGTATAAAAAAGAAGGAGGTGCGAATTTTGACACACCTCTGACCGTAGAAAAAAGTAAATAACGCTTTTTTAGGTTATTTATGATGTGTCTGAATTATCTCAGTTCAAATGCCTTATTTCGAATAACCGAGTTTTTCGAGTACTTCGTTACTGATGTCAATTCTCGGAGAAGCGAATATAATTCCAGCAGAAGAAGCCCTGTCGAAGATAACCTGATAACCTCTTTGCTCAGAAACCTTTTTAACGGCTTCGTAGATGTCGGTTTGAATAGGCTCTATAAGAGATTGGCGCTTTTTGTGCAATTCTCCGTCAGGACCGAAATATTTAGATTGCAGTTCTGCTGCTTCTTTTTCTTTGGCAACGATTTCCTCTTCCTTTTTCTTCTTTTGCTCATCTGTTAGGAAAACCATATCGCCCTGGTAGTTTTTGTAAAGCGTTTCCGCTTCTTTCATTTTCGTCTCTACCTCTTTTTGCCAACGTAGGGAAACCTGGTTTAACTGCTCGTTTGCCATTTCGTATTGAGGGATATTCTTGAGTATGTACTCCATGTCAACCAATGCGTATTTCTGTGCGAAAGTAGCGATTGAGCAAGTGATAATCAGAGCCGCAATTAAAAATAATCTTTTCATAGTTACCTAATTTTAGTTATTAAATAGGATATTAATTTTGAATTTAACGTTTAGACTAAAATTAACAAAAATAGTTTAATGCGTTAACAAAATATTTTAGAATTCCTGACCGAGAACGAAGTGGAAGTGGCTTCCTCCTTTTTCGCCGAATACTGAGTCGAAACCGTAAGCCCAGTCAATACCCATCATACCAACCATTGGCAAGTAGATTCTGACACCTGCGCCGGCAGATTTCTTGAGGTTAAATGGAGAGAAATCCTTCACATCAGTCCAAGCGTTACCGCCTTCAACGAAAGCAAGACCGTAGATTGTTGTGCTTGGTTGAAGCATGAATGGGAAGTGGAGTTCCATGCAGAAGCGAGTGTATGCGTAACCATCCTTAGTCCAAGGAGTGAAAGCACCATTGTCGTAACCGCGCAATGCGATAGTTTCTTGAGCGTATCCGTAACTTCCTGACATACCGTCACCACCCACGTAGAATGTTTCAAACGGAGATTTCAAGTATTTGTTGTAACTGCCAAGCAAACCGATATCCGCTCTTGTCATGAGAACGAGCGTCCATTTTCCTTCAGGGTCGGTGAGTGGAGTATATGTTCTTGCTTTGAATTTGAGTTTCCAGTATTCAATCCATTTGTACATTTCTTCCTTTGCTTTTTGGGTGTTAGCTTCAGAAAGAGCCTTCCAGTTCTTGTTAGAGAAAAGAGAAACAGGAGGTGTCAAACTCAAGTCAAGAGAGAGTACTACCGCTACGAGTGTAAATAGGGTTGTCGATACTGTTTCTTGAAAGCGACAGGCCGAGAACGAATGAGTTTGAAGTACCGTTATTCATATAGTACAGGTATTCCCAGTTTTTAAGGTGGTACCAGTTATATGAAAGTTGAGCCATGAATGTAAAGTAGTTATCAGGCCAGTTAAGACGCTTACCAAAACCAAGAGAAATACCAGCCATTTGGAGGAATTTGTTCTTGTCGTATGCGTTTTCTATACTGTTCTGATAATAGTCGTTATATCCGCCATAAAGACCTGTATAACTACCAAGACTGTTGTAAAGCATACCATTTGTCATATAGTTACGGTTGTAGAAGTTGCTGTTCACACCTGTCTGACGTGAGTAGTATGCTGATACAGAAAGAGAGTTAGGTCTCTTGCCTCCGAACCATGGATCAAGGAAAGAGAAAGAGTAAGCCTGATAGTATTTGGCGTTAGTCTGCGCACTGATTGAGAAAGTCTGGCCTTCACCTTGAGGGATGATTCCCTTGTATGTGCTTGGCTTGAACAAGTTTTTGATTGAGAAGTTTGTAAACTTCAAAGCTACTTTACCGATAACACCTGTTTGACCCCAACCTGCAGAAAGTTCGATTTGGTCACTGTTCTTAGACGTTAGGTTGAAAATCAAGTCAACAGTACCGTTGTCAGGGTTCGGTTCAGGTCTGATGTCCATAGATTCCGGGTCGAAGTGACCAGTTTGAGCAATTTCGCGTGCAGAGCGTTGCAAAGCCTCTTTAGAGAACAAGTCACCCGGGCGAACGCGCAATTCACGGCGGATAACCTTTTCATATAGGCGGTCGTTACCGTTGATTGCGATATTGTTGATACGTGCTTGCGGACCTTCCATAACTCTCATTTCAAGAGCGATAGAGTCGCCTTCGATTTTTGATTCAATAGGCACGAGTTGGAAGAAGAGGTAACCATTGTTCATATAAAGGTTAGCAACGGCGTCATCATCCTCCATTGTACGCTTGTTCAGCAATGTCTGGTTATATACGTCGCCTTTCTTCATTCCGAGGAGCAAGTCCAAGTATTCAGAAGAATAGATTGTATTACCAGCCCAAGAGATGTCAGAGATATAGTATTTTTTACCTTCTTCCACCTTCAAGTGAACGTCAACATATTTATCGTTATATTTCGTAACAGAATCGCTTACAATTCTTGCATCACGATAGCCAAGCTCGTTATACTTTTTGATAATCAAAGCCTTATCGGTCTCGTAGTCAGATTCTACGAACTTTTTTTGACGGAAAAGATTTACCAATTTCTTTTTCTCGTTTGTTTTCTTCATTGTTCTCTGAATCTTGTTGTCAGAGAGAACTTCATTACCATCGATATAGATTTTGTGCACTTTAATTTTTTCATTTTTGTCTATTTCAATAGTAACAATCATTTCATTCTCTTTGCTTAAGTCTGGAGTTTGACGCACTCTTACGTCAACGTTGCTAAATCCTTTTTGCTTGAAATAAGCGGCAACAATATCTTCAGCCCTGTTGACAATGTTCTGAGTAATCTGGTTACCTGGCATTAGGTTAAGGCGAGTTTCCAAATCTTCCTTTTCGCCTTTCTTTACTCCAACATATTCAATCTTTGAAATTCTTGGTTGCTGGCGAAGGTCAAAAACGAGCCACGCCTTGTCGCCGCAAATCTTTTCTACTTTTATTTGGATTTTAGAGAAAAGTCCCTGTCTCCAGAATCGTTTTGCTGCATTAGTTATTTCGTTACCGGGTATTTCAATTCTGTCGCCAACAGCAAGACCTGAATATCCAATAACAATATAGTCTTCGTAGTATTGCAAACCCGTAACCCTTAGACCAGCGATTTCGTAAGTCTTAGGCATTGAGGAGAAAATGATGTTTGGGTTATAGATAGTGTCATTCTGTTCAGCGGCTTTAGAACTGAAGCAGAGCGAAAAGATCGCCAATAAAGCGATTGTTAGTTTATTTCTCATATTTAAAGTGCACAATTTATTCATTACTGTTTTGATTTTATTTGCTCGCTAGTCTTACCGAATCTCCTTTCGCGAGACTGATATTGAAAGATTATATTGCAAAATTCTTCTTTAGAGAAGTCTGGCCATAGGACGTTTGCAAAATGTAGTTCGGCATAAGCAATTTGCCAAAGAAGGTAGTTGCTTATCCGGCACTCTCCACCAGTTCTTATAAGGAGGTCTGGGTTTGGCATACCAGAGGTAAATAGATAGTCTGAAATTGTTTTATCGTCAATTTCATTAATGTTTATTTTCCCATTTTTTGCATCTTCAGCAATGTTTCTGACCGCCTTTGTTATTTCTTCATGAGAAGAGTAACTGATGGCGAGAGTAAGGGTGAGTCCAGTGTCGTTAGCGGTTTTTTCCACGCAACTCATCAGTTTGTCAACGGCAAATTGAGGAACCCTTGACATGTCACCGATAATTTTCAGTTTAACATTGTTTTTAATAAGGTCAGGCGTTTCCTTTTCAATAGCGTATGCAATTAGATGCATAAGAGCGTCAACTTCTTCCTGTGGCCTATTCCAGTTTTCTGTTGAGAACGTGTATAGAGTCAGGTACGCAATACCAAGGTCAGAAGCAATTTCGGTAATTCTTCTTACAGACTTAACGCCTTCGACGTGCCCGTATGACCTGTCAAGGTTACGCTGTTTAGCCCAGCGACCGTTGCCATCCATTATAATTGCAACGTGTTTCGGCAGTTTTTTGCTGTCGATTTGGTTTATTATATTTTGTAAATTCTCGTCCATAAGTTAATCAACATAGTGGCAGGTCTTGCAAATCTCGCCAAATTCGTAGGCTATGCTAACCATAAGAGTTGGGCACCAGTCCGTATTTTTCATAGCCGAACTTTTAATGCCTCTCAGGTCAGACAGCCCGTCGATTTTATCGCCAAGCATCATTTTTGCCCGCAATTCCAAGCCTAAGTTAATTCTGTTAGTCAATTTATATTTAGCCCCGGCACCTATTGGTATAACCGGAGAAAATGCTTTGCTTTCTGGAGCGTATGCTACACCAATACCAAGAGAGAGGTATGGCGTTATTCTCTTAAGTTTCTGGTATGGAGAACCAATTCCGAAATTGAAAAAGTTAAATTCAAAAGCCGCTGCTACTTCATAATAAGGATGAGAAAAAGAATATGTTTTTCCTTCTGGAAATACCATTTTAAAATCTTCAGAATTTCCTTTAATATGAGCAGTAGAAAGGCTTGCTTTTGCAGCGAAACGCTTGTTTATAAGATATTTAAAAGACAATTCGGCGGCATATCCAGGGTGCTTTATAATATTGCTCTGATTAACGTCTCCAAGGTATCCGCCTATACCTGCACCAATACCAGCTTCAAAACGGTATTCCTGAGAAAATGCTGAAAACCCGACAGCCGAAGCGGTCAGGATAATCAGTGTGCAGATATGACGCAAGTGCCTTAGCATTATACGATAGGTTTAAATGTCAATCGGTTTAGAGCACCTTTCCATACATTATTGTATGTACCATAGTTTTCTGTTTGTCCTCCAAAGATATAAATGTAAGGGCATTCCCAAGATGTTGGGTCTTGAGTCGCTCTTGTATATGTGTTCATTACCTGATACCAGTGAGGCAGTTTCTTTGGTTGCATAGTTGACCATCCTGATTTGGCACGTTTTCCCATTTTCTCTTCTACGGTAAATCCTTGTGCGTTAAAAAATGGCTTGATGTAATTTGGCAGTTGGAGATAGTCATCTCCTATTTTCCAAGTAACACCGTTGTCGTATGAAATATAAACCTTGTTAGTCGCTTTGTCTTGGTTGTTTATACCGCCAATAGCAAGTAGAACAGGGTAATTCTTTTTAGAATAGTAGTTTTCTCCAATAGCGTTTGTGTATTTAACGAGAACAGGTTGAGCAACTGGAGGTATTCCGCTTCTGCTCACTTTGCCAAAGCGGTTTCCATCAAAGCCCCAGGCGTCACCAATCAAGTCTCCTCCCTGTTTTGAGCCTCCAATGAAGATAACTTGCTTGTTGTCACTCCATTTGTTTGAAATTGTTATATATTGTGACTGATCGATAATTGGGAAATCTTCATCCAACTCATATACGGTTTCAGGACTGTTTGAGCCAACTATTTTCTTAACGCCAACATATTTAAAGTTGCGGTATGAAACGAATAGAGTATAATCTCCATATCCTCCAATAATAGAAGTTGCTTCGTCACCATCTGTTGTCCAAGTTTTTCCACCGTCAAGCGATGAGTATAGAAGATATTTGTTGTCCTTTACGCCGATAACTACCAATGCTTTATCCGTTGCGTTGAATGATTCTACCTTTGGCTCAAAGTCGAATTTTACAGCCTCTTTTTCCCAGTTAAATGCACTTAGGTCGCTTGTTGAAGCAATCGTATAGCCACCTAATTCCTTGATGAGGCAATATATTTTGTCGCCACAAATAGCAGTTTTCTGTTCATCTATAGTATTAGAACGTCCAGGAAGGTCGCGTCTTGCCATTTCGCTCCAATACAGTGAGTCTGCCTCTACTTTGTGAACGTTTACGTTAACGCGGTATTGGTTTTCTGATTTTCCGTCGGCTGCTTTTACCTTTAGGACAACTATTCCAGTAAAGTCAATTGTGTCCTCGTCGGCATCACTATATGTAAACGTTGTGTCAGGCATTACTTCTGCTCCTGCAATTGATATTTCGGCAGTAGCGTAGGAATCAAGTTCTATATTCGCAAGTAACTTGCTGATTTTTGTGCCTTTAGGCAGAGAGTCAGCATTGTAGATAACTCGTCTGTCTGTATCTATGCTGAAATGCACAGAGTCCAAGTCAACTAAAACTGAATCATCTTTGAGCAAAGAGAATTTTTTAACCAATGTTGATGTAGGTGTTACCACTGGCTCTTCTTCTTCGTTTGTCGTTTCGTTACAAGAAACGCCGGCAAGAACTGCAAATAGCGTCAAGATGGCGTATATAGGAACTAATTTTTTCATTCTATTTATTTGATAATACTCTATTAATAAGATGCAAAGTTAAAACTATTTTGTCAAAGGTTGAAACATTATTGCATAAAACAATGTATTCTATATAAAATCGAGCGTAAAATTAATATTTTGCTTAGAATAATTTGTCGATTTTGCTGGTATAGTAGTTAATTCTAAACTAATTTATTGCTTTTTAACTCGAATTATGATGTTTTCGTTAAAAGTGCTTATTTGCTTTATTCCGGTTGGGCATTGTGGGGATTGAATACCTTTGCCCAGATTCCATGGAGCCTGTTCTATTCTCGCTTCATCCCAGAGCCCTTCTTTGAAAAATGCTTTTAGCAGTTGGCTGCCACCTTCAACCATGAGAGATGTTATGCCAGACTTGTATAGTTCGCTGCATATTTCAGGCAATGACTTGTTGTAGTAAGTTATTGTCTTTGCTTCGTTTGTATCAAGATTGCTGCCTTCTAAAGTGAAGTTCTTTCTGCCAACAACTATTCTTTTAGGATTTCTGCCACTCCAGTTCCTAACAGATAGTGAAGGATTGTCAAGTTTTGCAGTCCTTGCACCGACCATTATGGCATCATATTCGCTTCTTAGTTTGTGAACTAATGTTGATGTGATTTTTGTTGAGAAGACAGTCGGCTTTTCTTTAATATCTCTTATTCTATCGATATAGTGGTCAGCGCTTTCTGCCCATTTTAGGAGGATGTATGGTCGCAAAAGTCTGTGTGCAGTCATAAAGTGACAGTTTAGTTCGTCACATTCTTTCTTGAGAACTCCTGTAATTACGTTTATACCAGCCTCTTTGAGCATGTTTATTCCTCTTCCGCTAACTTCTTTAAATGGGTCTTCAGTTCCTATGACAACATTAGGTATGTTACTGTCAATTATCAATTTGCTGCAAGGTGGTGTCTTGCCATAGTGTGAGCACGGCTCTAAAGTTACGTATATCGTGCTTTCTTTTAGCAGGTGACGATCTTCACCGCTTACAGAATTGATAGCATTTACCTCGGCATGCGGTCCGCCGTATTTGCGGTGGTAGCCTTCGCCGATAATCCTGTCTTGGGCGGTGATAACGGCTCCAACCATTGGATTTGGAGATACTGAGCCGCGTCCCATTCTTGCTAACTGCAAGGCGCGGCGCATATATTTTTCTTCAATCATTGTTGACATTGTTTTTTTATAGTAATTTTGTCAATATGAACGAGACAGTGACAGTTGGACAGGCGATTGAATTTATCCGAAATTCGCTTTCGGATATCTATCCGAGAGGCGAGGTTGACGGTTTTGTGAAAATAATTTTCAGGCAACTGCTCAACTATGAGTCTGTTGATATTTTACTTCGCAAAGATAATATATTACCAGAGTTTATTCCTGATAAAATAGCAAAAGTAGTAAAAGATTTGCAGAAACGCCGTCCTATCCAGTATATATTCGGCACAGCGTATTTCCATGGCCACAATTTCCATGTTGATGGCTCAACGCTTATTCCCCGTCCTGAAACGGAGGAACTTGTTGATATGATTATCAATGAGAATCCTGACAGAGACCTTTCTGTCTTGGATTGTGGAACGGGGTCGGGTTGTATCGCAATATCGCTTGCTATTGGCTTGAAATTTGCGAATGTTGAGGCTATTGACATTTCGGAAGATGCTTTGAGAGTCGCGTCTTGTAATGCTGCGGCCCTAAAGGCGAAGGTGCGATTTAGTAAGCAGGATATTTTAGATATGCCGCAAGTGTCAGAAAAGTATGATATCATTGTGAGCAATCCTCCATATATAGGAGAGTGTGAGAGGTCGTCAATGGATTCAAACGTTCTTGATTATGAACCTAATACAGCACTTTTTGTGCCAGATAATGACCCATTGGTCTTTTATCGCAAGATAGCAGAATTTGGGGTTACAGCTCTTAAGCCTAATGGTAGGATTTATTATGAGATAAATAGTCGTTTTCCTGAAGAGATGAGGTCAATGATGACGAAATTGGGGTATCTTGATATTTCGGTTATCCGTGATATGCAGGGCTTGTACCGTTTCTTGATAGCACGTAAGGAATATGAAAGTGAAAAAAAAGGTCGATAAGCAGGCCGCGTTGGAGAAATGTGCAGCATTGTGTGCACGGGCAGAGCATTCGGCATACGAGGTGCGAAAAAAAATGTTACAATGGGGACTGCCTAAAAATGATATTGATGAAGTTGTTTGTTGGCTATATGACAGTAGTTTTATTGACGACAGCCGCTTTGCTCATGCCTATGCCCGCGACAAGGCTCTATTTGACTGCTGGGGAAAGTTGAAAATACGCCATGGATTGAGGGTTCATGGTATATCTTCCACTTTAATTGATGAAGCGCTGGCAGAAATTGATGAGAAGGAGTATGTTGCAACTCTTCAAAGGTTGCTGAAGCATAAGAATTCGTTGCTCAGAGAGGATGACGCCTATAAGCGTAAGTCTGCTCTCTACCGCTACGGAACGACGCGTGGCTTTGAGTCTGCGTTAGTTGTCAAGCATTTGAATGCTCTCGTTAAGGGCGGAGAGGATTTTGAAGAATGGTAAAATGAACTTGAAAACAATATATAAGAGTATAGTAAATCTGTTTTTCCCTGAGTGTTGTCCAGTCTGTGGCAGGGCATTGTCTGATTATGAATACCATTTGTGTACAGAATGTCTTGAAGCAATGCCCCGGGTGGCAGAAAGAGACGGCCACATGGTAGATGAGGAATTGCTTTTTCTCGGTGCCCGTTCGGTTGTTTCAGCAAAGTCGATGTTTCAATACAATCGCGCAAGTGCTTACGCTAATATTATAAAGGACATTAAGTATCATAATCGTCCGCAGTTGGGGGAATGGCTTGCTCGTAAGTTTGCAGAGGAGCAGATGACAAAGGGCTGGTTTGATGATATTGATATGATTGTTCCTGTTCCTTTGCATTTTAGCAAATTGGTGAAAAGGGGATATAACCAGAGTGACTATATTGCTAAGGGTATTTCGCAAGTAACTTCTATCCCCGTTGTTCAAGCAGTTGTTGCTTCCAAGCCACACAAGACTCAGACTTCTCAGTCTGCCGAGGCTCGCAGGCTGAATGTTTGTGGAGTTTTTTCTATCGGTTGTGAAGTTAGTGACAAAAAAATTTTGCTTGTTGATGATGTTATAACAACAGGGGCAACGATGTCAGAATGCTGTGACGTTCTTCGTCAAGCAGGTGCAGGTGATATTAAGGTGTTTTCTCTTGCTCTTGCCGAAAGTGTTTAGAGCGGTAAGTTTTTATTAAATTTTGTTTAGTAGATGACAAAAAATAAAATTCTATTGTTAAGCATTTAATTATCAATAGATTATATTTGCAAAAGTCCTTGAAAATCAGTAACTTTAAAGAAAAGTTAGCCGCTTTCTCTATGAAGACTACTGATTCCAAGGACTTGGCCAAAGTTAACCAAATCCTCCCGATTATGCAAGAGTATTTTGGAAAATCGATGAATCTGGCCCGCATTAAGCTTATGGCTTATATGCTGCATGCACTTTGTGTGGTGCAGACTGTGAGCCTTCACAAACTGGCTTCGGCAATGCCTACGTCGGTTGAGCGTGATTCCAATCTGCGCCGCATTCAGCGATTCATCGCCAACTATGCCTTGAACCTCGACCTGGTAGCAAGGATGATCTTCTCGTTGCTTCCTGTTAAGGACGGTTTGGTTTTGAGTATGGACCGCACCAACTGGAAGTTCGGAGAGTTCAACATCAATATACTCACTCTCGGCATCACCTACAAAGGCATTGCCTTTCCATTGCTGTTCAGTCTTTTGGACAAACGGGGCAATTCCAATTGGGATGAACGCAGGGATATCATGGAGCGGTTCATCCGACTTTTTGGACATGACTGCATCGACTGCCTTGTGGCCGATCGCGAGTTTATCGGTAAGGAATGGATTGGCTGGCTTAACGACAACAGGATTCGATACTATATCCGTATCCGGCAGGATATTTGGGTTGTCAAGCCCTCCACAGGAGAAAAAGAATCAGAGCGTGGTGGCTCTTCAATTCCCTTAAAGTCGGACAGGAGAAATTCTACTACAAGCTCTTTTTGCATAAAGGGCAGTATGTCTATCTTGCAGGAAGTCGAATCAAAAACTCTGACGGGATACCCGAACTTCAGATCCTGATTTGTTTCAACCGACCTGAAGATGGAGTAGCGACCTATAAAAAACGCTGGGAGATTGAAACGGCATTCCGTGCCATGAAATCTTCGGGCTTCAACATCGAGGACACCCACCTGCGTGACAGAGTGCGTATCGCACGTCTGTTTGCGATGGTCTGCATAGCTCTTGTATGGGCGTATCTCGTTGGTGAACATAAAGATATATACGTTAAACCGATAAAAATTCTGAAGCATGGGCGAAGGGCTAAGTCATTGGTCAAGTATGGTCTTGAGGAAATCTCAAACGTGCTTTTCCGACCGACATACACACCCAAATTCGATGTATTCAAATTTTTGTCATGTACTTAGTAAATTTTGAAGTTTTTCGATAGCAACAGCGATAAGAAAAGAGAATGAAGATAAAATCAGAAATGCTGAAACTGTTGCGTATTCGTTAGTGATAGTCTTATCTGAAAAAGGGCTGTGTAAGGTTAGAAAGTTGAACAGTGTCCACATATAAGGATAGTGAAGAGACATGATATATAGAGAGCGTTTCCCTATTGATGCGAAAAATCTGTTGAATTTGTTTTGTTGGGAAAACCAATCAATCTTCATCAAGATGAGAATTGCAGATAGTGCGCTTGCGTAGTAGGTTATAAATATCAAAGGCAACTTGTTTCCGTGCAAATCGAATATTGCAGGCTTGAAGTGACAGTAAAGTGCAGTCAGAACGTATATTATAGAAGCAATTATAATATGCGGTTTACCGGAACGCTCGATAATTGATTCGTCCTTAGCCCATTTGCCTAATGCAAAAAAAGGCAGAGCAATTATCGAGATTCTCAAATCGAAAGGGAGAATGCAGTTCCAATAGTATAGAGGAATTGCAATTGCAAAGCACGCCGCCAATATCAGTTTTTTCCTTCTTATAAGTTTATCAAGAATCCAGTATATTATGTTTATATTGAATAGAGCAATTAAAAACCAAGTAGGGCCGTTGATTGTTGAGGTGAGTGTGCAGGAAAATAAATCGATACGTTTGATAAATTGCCCGCCCTGTAGAAGATAAAGAGTAGCAAAAGCGATGTTGAAAAGGCAATACGGAATAAGAAGGCTTTTTGCTTTGGATAAAATGAATTTTGGCTTGTTCCGGTAAAATATACCTGATATGAAGAAGAAAACAGGCATGTGGAAAATATATATTTCCCTTGTCAGGAACCCTTGCAGGTGTGCCCAGACAACGCATAATATTGCGATGCCTCTAATAACATCAATTTTTAGATTCCTGCTGTGCATTTCTTATATACTGAAAAAGAGACTGCTCAAAAGTATTTCTAATGAGACAGCCTCTTTGTTGAATGGTTAACTTATTTATCTTCTTCGTACCAGGTAGAGTACATAAGGTAGTTATGAGCAATTTTTTGGTTCATTTCCTTACTTTGTTGAGGGTCAACCATTTTCTTGAATTTGGCAGGAACGCCCATCCAAAGTTCGTTAGGACCGATTTTTGTTCCAGGTGAAACTACGCTACCGGCAGCAACGATGGCACCTTCACCAACTTCAACGCCGTCGAGAAGAACGGACCCCATTCCGATAAGTGCGTAGTCATTGATTTTTGCACCGTGAATTGTTACGTTATGACCAACTGAAACGTCGTTGCCGATTTCAATAACAGATTTTTGATAGAGGGTGTGTAGTACGGAACCGTCTTGAATGTTCACTCGGTTGCCAATAGTGATAGTGTTAACATCACCGCGAAGAACAGTGCTAAACCAAATACTGCATTCGTCACCCATAGTAACGTCACCGATAATTGTAGCATTGTCTGCTAAAAAGCAGTTGTTGCCGATTTTAGGAGTGAAACCCCTAACTGATTTAATTAGTGCCATATTATTTAGTTATTTCTTTAGTCTTGTTATTAAGCCATTCAACCTGCTCTGCACTTAGATGCGGAGTTAGTAATTCTCTGACGCGTTTGTGATAATCGTTAATCCATCCGATTTCCTCATTGCTTAGCATTGTTGTGTCGATGAGGTTTTGGTCGTATGGGAATAGTGTTAGCGTTTCGAAATCAAGGAAGTTTCCGAAGTCGGCTGTTTCTTTGTATTCCTCTGTAAGAACGAGGTTCTCAATACGGATACCGTATTTTCCAGCAAGGTAAAGTCCAGGCTCGTTAGAGGTAATCATACCAGGAACGAGGGTTGTTGGGTTCTCGTTTAGGCGGATGTTTTGCGGACCTTCGTGAACACCGAGGAAGTGTCCAACGCCGTGACCTGTGCCGTGCCAGTATGTTTTGCATTCTTTCCAAAGGAATTGGCGGGCAAGAGCATCCAATTGGCTTCCGCGTGTTCCTGTTGGGAAGATTGCGTGGCCAAGAGTGAGGTGCCCCTTGAGAACGAGGGTGTAGTCATGACGCTCTTCAGCAGTTGTCTTGCCTAAGGAAATAGTGCGGGTGATGTCAGTTGTACCGTCAAGATATTGTGCACCAGTATCGATGAGTAGCATGCCTTCTGCAGAAATTGTTGATGCTGATTTTTCATCTGCTTCGTAGTGAACTATTGCACCGTGCTCTTTGTAACCGGCAATCATACCAAAACTTTCTCCAACATAAAGCGGGCTTGCCTTTCTGAATTCGATAAGTTTCTCTGCAACATCCATTTCTGTAAAGTTGCCTTTTGGAGCGTTTTCTTCAAGCCACATATATAGTTTTACCAAAGCAACTCCATCTCTAACCATAGCGTTTCTGACACCGGCAACTTGAGTGTCATTTTTTACCGCTTTCATAATGGCGATAGGTGATGCCTTGTAGATAACCTGGCAGTTTTGTATTGTGCGTGCAATTGTGTCGCTTGTCTTGTTCGGATCAAGAAGTATAGTGTCGTTTTTAACCTTGGCAAGGAAAGCCTCCGCCTTTTCATAGGGCATAGTTTCGATGCCTTGTGATTTTAGATATTCAGCGGCAGGAGCGTCTATTTTTGCTTCATCGATGAAAAGGATTCTCTTGTCTGTTGAAATATATGCGTAAGATATAGCAACCGGGTTGTAGAGAACGTCAGAGCAACGGATGTTGAAAATCCACGCAATTTCGTCAAGAGCAGAAAGGAAAATTGCATTTGCATCTTGAGCTTCAAGAATCTCAAGAAGCCTTTCTATTTTCTCGTTTGCCGATTCACCGCAATATTCTTGCTTGTGCTCAAAGATTGGGTCTGTTGGCAGTTGAGGTCTGTCAGTGTAGATTTCTGGGAACGGGTCGAAGTCGGTAGCAAAACGGGCACCTATTTCGCCACAAAGATTTTCAAGACGTGTAGCGTGAATGAGGCTGAATAGTTTTCCGTTGACAGCGAGCAAATCACCTTCTTCAAGGTTTTCAGCAAGCCATTGCTCTATTGTAGGGTCGTTGCCCCCGTCTTCCTTCATCATTGTAACGCCAGTGCCGGCCAGTTCCATTTCTGCCTGAAGAAAATAGCGAGAGTCAGTCCAAAGGAAAGCCTCATCTGTTGTTACAAGAGCGGTTCCGTTAGAGCCGGTAAATCCGGTTACCCAGTCACGTAGTTTCCAGTGAGCACTAATGTATTCGCTTTGGTGAGGGTCTGTTCCAGGTACAATAACTGCTTTTATGTTATATTTGCGCATTTTTTCGCGCAATGCCTCTAAATGTTTAACTGTTTCGTTCATATCTAAAAATTTTATTTTCTGTATGTAGGTTTGTCAATGGCGAAATATGAAGGAATATTCATTCCCCATTTACCCGAATCGCTTGATTCCATTGTAAAATAGATATACTTAACGGCACCATTGTCATTAAGGGAACTAATGTCAACGTAAGTCCAATCCTTTAAAGCGTACCATTTTGCCTTGTCGGAATCCCTGTAGTCAAGGAGGTAAACCTCAAGAGGCTCAGAAACGGAATTGTCGGCTCTTACTGCGTATATATTAACTTTAGTCCAATCTCCTGCTTCGAATTTTTTAGAGAAAGCACTGCCATTTTGCATAGTGTAGTAGCAGTAAGTGGTGTTGTTAATATATAATGAAATAGGGGAGAAAACAGAGCCGTCGGTCATTTCCATCTTTAGTGAAGGGGCCTCGGTGCTTAGGTCTTCGGATGTGTTCCAGTAAGCGACCATAAAGGGAGTGCCTGTTTGTGATGCAACACCGCCACCTGCCATGCAGTCCCATTGATGATCAAGCCAGTTACCTCCAGTATAGTCTTTTGTGTCTGACGAGCGGCTTGGGCAAAAACCGTTCCAAAATGCTCCCCATTGACTTGCTTCTGCCTTGTGGGAAAAGCGTGCTCCGTTAAAGTCAATATATTTTATTTCACTATCCAAGTAGTTCTTCCAAATACCATTTTCATCATATTCAATATTTGATTCAATAAAGTTGATGGTAATGTTCGGGTCTGGATCGTTGTCGCTGCACGATGTGAATGCCGCAACTGCAATTATTGGTAAAATGGATTTGAAAATTTGTTTCATAATTAACTGTGCTTAAATAAGAGATATTTGTTTTGCTTTGATCCTTTCATCAAGAAAAAGGGAAGCCATTGTGCTGAATTTGTCTGCCATTTCTGTTGTAAGGTATTTGCAGTTTCCGCCTTTGAGCAGCGAACTTCCATTTCAGGGTGGCGAAATAGATAATCTTTTAAACTTTCTGCAACGATGCTCCCTTGCTTTATGACAGAAATATTCTTTGGCATGAATTTCATAATCTTATCATATAAGATAGGGTAGTGTGTGCATCCAAGAATAACGGTGTCGATTGCTTTTGATTGAGCAAAAAGTGCGTCGATATATTTTTTGACAAAGAAATCGGCACCGTCGCTTTCCGCTTCCTTATATTCCACTAATGGAACCCACATTGGGCATGCCTGGCCGAATGACTTGAAGTCCGGATACATCTTTTTTATTTCCATCGGGTAACTTTCGCTTTGTATTGTTCCTGCTGTGCCAAGAATGCCGATGTTTCCAGTTGTTGTTAGTTCTCCTAACTTTTCAACAGTTGGGCGGATGACGCCTAATACTCGTTTCGTTGGGTCTATATTCGGAAGGTCTTTTTGCTGAATAGAGCGTAAAGCCTTTGCAGACGCTGTATTGCAGGCAAGGATAACAAGGCTGCAACCTTGTTCAAAAAGATATTTTACAGCTTGCAAGGTAAACTGATAAACAACCTCGAATGAGCGACTTCCATAAGGAGCCCTGGCATTGTCGCCTAAATATATATAGTCATAGTCTGGCAAAGTTTTTTTTATGTCAGACAAAATGGTCAGCCCTCCGTATCCAGAGTCAAATACCCCTATCGGTCCTGGTTTATTTTCTGATGGCATTTCTTTTTTTTGAACAAAGATAGTGAAAGGTGAGTGCAGAAAAAAGCAAAAACGCAGTTTTTAGATTTTTTTTGCCGAACTGCATCCTATCTTATCTAGTCGTCCCTTAAAAAGCCCATTTTTGCGAGATATTGTTTAAACACAGTATCTCGCATATTTTTTGAAGCATGCCCAAAAGAGCTTTCATAGCTCTTTTGAAGTTATATGCTGCTGCCGAGAGAAGTACGTTCACAGCATCTCCTACCACACCCTTATAAAAGTTTCGGCCCAAACGGTAATCTGACTTTAAGTGACCTATTGTCGGTTCTATGCCTGCACGCTTGCAGAAAAGCATGTGTTTTTTCAACCTCTGATATCGGCTGTCTGATTTCTTAGGTACGTCGGGAATCATAATCTTTGTCCCGTTAATTTCCTTTTTTGCCTCTGTATCCTCTGTCACCTGCCAACAGTTTGATTTTTCGCCCGGTTAATCGTTCTACCTGTTCTAAGGAAGACTCGATGGTATGACCGTCATATTCATTGCGGAAGGACATAGCTCCTAGAATAATGCCTGTAACAGAACGTATTATGGATACCTTATTGCCAAATTCGTATTTCTTATGTTCTTTACCCTTGCTGATACATTGTACTTCAGGTTCATGAATGGAATATATCTTTTTTCGGCTATTACGTCTTTGAGAAAGAATGGTCTCAAAGAGTTCAAGCAATTTGTCATAGTCGTGATTCTCTTTAAGATTACGCTTCAACTCCCTGACTAATCTTCCGGCTATTGTACGTAAACGCCTGTCTGCCCTAAGGGCTTTTTTCCTGTTTTTGGGTGATTCCGGAAACGCTGGTCACGATAGATTTGCTTCAGCACAAAGGTGTAGCTTTGACGCAGAGGAAGCCCCAGTTTTTTTACGAGGCCAAGAACTTTCTTCACAATCTTTTTATGCAACTTTGCATCTGTGGGGTAAGTGATATTCTTTTCCTGAACTGTTGAATCAATAAAGGCTGTATCATGATGGTGGTCATCATCATTCTCGTTATTCACACGAATGCTTTCTTGAAAGATAAGTTCAACCCCCTCTTCACCGATACGTTGGCGGAAATGGACTAATTCTGAAGAGGCACATGGGGCATACAGAGTGAACTCTTGCATGCCACAAAAATACTGATAATAAGCATTTTCGCTCCATTGTTCCACCAATGACTCATCTGACAGATTACGAAGGTGGGGACGGCCATTGCCCTGACAATATAATGGTTGAAAGGCTGTTTCAAATTTTTCCCAATCTATTTTGTCAGCTAACTGGTAAAGTGGGTGAGATTGATTAAGCATGTCTGACAGGCTACTGAATAAAGATGGGATATTATTCGTCTTTTTAATCATAAAATCTGCAAGTTTCTTGACCTAAAGGTACTAAAACTTGCAGATTTATCAAAGAATTTTATAAACTAAATTACTGAATAGCAACTGAAAAAGATATTCTTAAGGGACGACTATCTAAAGATAGTGAAAGGTGAGTGCAGAGACAAACAAAAACGCAGTTTTTTAGTTTGGCTATGCCGAGCCGCATCATATATTGCGCGTAGCGAAAGATAATACAAACCGAGTGGAGAAAAAACAAGTTTACTTGATTTTTTATTCCGAGGTGCAGTTTATCTTATCCAAAGATAATACAAACCGAAAACAAAACAAAGAATGACACCATTTTTTGTCTGTAGAGGAGCATCCTTTCTTGCGCAGAGCGAAAGGACCGGATGTGAAAAAAAGCACGGAAGAGGCGAGTGCCAATTCCGTGCATACCAATTCACCATTACGATTGTAACAACAACTAAACGATTCTTAATTATCACATTATTATCGGCTAAGGAATCCGACAATAATGGAAAACACTACTAAACAAGTATATCAACGTTGCAAAGGTAACGCCTTTTTTGTATTTGATGCAATCATTTGGTATGTTATGAAACATAGTTGAAAAGCAAATGGGGTATATTGTTGGAAATCAATATGTTTTGTGTATAAAAAAGAAAAGATTACTTATCTCCCGACAAATAATCTCAATTACCTTAAAATCCAATACCATGAAAAACTGATACAAAGGTAAGCATTTATGTTTAATAACATAACTTTTTGACAAGAAAAATGCTTATGGTTAACATAGTTTAACAAAACGCCTGTTCTTACTGTCAGTTTCCTTAAAAATGTCACAATTTCATTGAAAGCTGATTTTATAAATAGAAAATTGTAAAAAATTCTTGGTAATAAAAAAAATTGAGTTACCTTTGCAATGTCAAGACGGCTTATCGATATAAGCAATCTGATATGTTGCTATGTGGATTTGGGCTATCTCTTATTCTTTAGAGCATTTCAAGCCCCCTCGCCTTAGAGACTTGCAGCAACTTATTTTGTTAAGCCAATCAAAACTCCCCGTATTTTCATTATAATTCAGTTTCGTGTTGTGCGAGGCTTGATATCGCAAAAGAATAACATTATTATATGTACAAATTATTAGATTTGAAAGAGATGCAACTCCCGGAATTGCAGGAGATTGCTAAATCTTTGGGTTTGAAGAAGGTTGATAATAAGGATATCGATAAAGTTGATGCCGAGAACCTTATTTATGGAATTATTGACTTTGAAGCCGATCAGACAAAGGCTAAGGCCGCTAAGATGAAAAGTGAAAAGGTCAAGAAGAATGCTACTGACAAGCCTAAAAAAGAAAAAGCAACTAAGACAACCAAAAAGGCAAAAAAGGACGTAGAGCCTGTTACTGAAGTAGCTGAGCCTTTAACTGTTGTAGAGGGTGCAGAAGATACTAATGAGGCGCCTAAAGAAGTAGAAGAAGTACCTGCCAAACCAGAAAAAAAGACTACTCGCAAAAGAACTTCAAAGAAGGTTGCGGAAGAAGTGAATAAAGAGGTTGTGGAGAGTGTAGATGCTACAGTATCACAACAATTGGAATCAGCACCAATTCCGGAAGATAAAGCCATTTCAGAGCCAGTTCTTGAAGAACCAAAGGTGGAGGAAGAAAAACCTGCTGATGAAGCACCACGCCAGGAGGAAAAGCCTGTTGTTAGGAGAAATGATGAGTCATTTAGCCTATTCTTTAATACTGGACGAAAATTTGTTCCTCGTTCACAGCAACAGAAAGAAGCGGAATCAGTAATATCGCAGCAAACACAAGAACAGGTTCCTGAGTCTCCCGTCCAAGAGCCTATGCAACCACAACCAATGCCACAGTTACAACCTGTTCAGAATCAGAAAAATCAAAAAGCAGGCAAGCAGCGTAATGGAAAGCAACGTGGCCAGCAGCAACCGCAGCAACCTATATATGATTTTGAAGGTATAGTAAAAGGTTCTGGCGTTTTGGAAGTTATGCCTGACGGTTACGGCTTTTTGCGTTCGTCTGACTATAATTATCTTCCTTCTCCGGATGATATTTACGTTTCTCAGGCTCAAATTAAGCAAAACGGCTTGAAAACAGGTGACGTTGTTGAAGGTCCGATTAGACCGCCAAAAGAAGGTGAGAAATTCTTTCCGCTTTGTTCTGTTGAAAGCATAAATGGTAGAACTCCAGAATTTGTTAGAGATAGGGTGTCTTTTGAGCATCTTGTGCCATTGTTTCCTGATGAGAAATTTAATTTGACAGGAGGTGCAACAACGTGCAACTTGTCAACGCGAGTTGTTGATATGTTCTCGCCAATTGGTAAGGGACAGCGTGGATTGATTGTTGCCCCTCCTAAGACTGGTAAGACTATGCTTTTGAAGGATATAGCAAACGCCATTGCAGAAAATCATCCAAATACATATCTTTTGATTTTGCTTATTGATGAGCGACCGGAAGAGGTTACTGATATGGCAAGAAACGTTAACGCAGAGGTTATTGCTTCAACATTTGATGAGCCTGCTGAGCGTCACGTTAAGATAGCAGGACTTGTCCTGGAGAAAGCAAAGAGAATGGTTGAGTGTGGTCATGATGTTGTTATCCTATTGGATTCAATTACTCGTCTTGCCCGTGCTTATAATACAGTTGCTCCGGCTTCCGGTAAGATTCTGACTGGTGGTGTTGACGCTAACGCATTGCAAAAGCCTAAACGCTTTTTCGGTGCTGCTCGTAATATTGAAAATGGCGGTAGTTTGACGATTATTGCAACAGCTCTTACTGAAACAGGGTCAAAGATGGATGAGGTTATATTTGAGGAATTTAAGGGTACTGGTAACATGGAATTGCAACTTGACCGTAAGTTGTCGAACAAGAGAATATTCCCTGCTGTGGATATTGTGGCTTCAAGTACTCGTCGTGATGACTTGCTTCTTAGTCCAGACACAATCAACAGAATGTGGATTCTTCGTAATCACATGGCTGACTATACTTCAATAGAGGCTATGGAGTTGATTAAGGATAGAATGCTTAGAACTAAGTCGAACGAGGAATTGCTTTTGACAATGAACGGATAGTATTCCGATTAAAAATAAAAAACAAATCATACGTTGAAGTAAACCCCAAAAGTTAGATGAAAACTTTTGGGGTTTATTTTATTAATATCGCATTTTTTATCTAAATTTGCGTATGAAGCAGTAATTTATCAGATCCATTAATTATGAGCAACAAGAAATATCCGGTAGGAATCCAAAGTTTTAGCGACATTCGCAAGGGTGGCTATTTTTACATTGATAAGACTGACCTTATTTACAAGTTGGTCCAGACTGGAAAGTATTACTTTCTGAGCCGTCCGCGACGCTTCGGAAAGAGTCTGCTCATATCCACTCTTGAAGCGTATTTCAAGGGCAAGAAGGAACTTTTCAAAGGACTGGCAATGGAAAGTCTTGAAAAGGAATGGATTGAATATCCTGTACTGCACCTTGATTTGAATGCGGAAAAATTCGAGAGCCCTGAAAAATTGAATAATTTACTGAATGATGCTTTGTGCAAGTGGGAAAGAATTTATGGATCATGCGAAAGTGAAAAGTCTTTCTCTTTGAGGTTTATGGGCATTATCCGTCGCGCTGCTGAAAAGACAGGCAAACAGGTTGTTATACTGATTGACGAGTATGACAAGCCTTTGCTGCAAACTATTGGTAACGAGGAACTTCAGGATGATTTTCGAGGCACGCTGAAAGCATTCTACGGGGTGATGAAAAGCAGCGACAGGTATATCCGCTTCGCTCTGCTTACGGGTGTGACAAAGTTCAGCAAGGTCAGCGTTTTCAGTGACTTGAATAACCTTGAAGACATTTCTTTACAGTCTGATTATCAGGCTTTATGCGGGATTACCCACAATGAACTGACCTCACTGCTTGCTGATGAAATAAAGGAACTTGCCAACGCTAATGGCATGACTGAGGAGAATGCAAAAAACGAACTGAAAGAATGGTATGACGGCTACCACTTTACAGCAAAAGGCATTGGCATTTACAACCCTTTCAGCCTTTTGCAAGTAATGAAGCAGAAAGCATTCGGGAATTACTGGTTCGAGACCGGTACGCCGACTTTTCTGGTGGAAAGCCTCAAAAAGAACAGGTATCCGCTTGAAAACCTTGTCGGTTCGATGGCAACATCCGATATTTTGGGCGGAACAGACTCTGCCGATGAGAATCCGCTACCAGTTCTATATCAGAGCGGTTACCTGACAATAAAAGGCTATTATTCGGAATTTAAGACCTTTGTACTCGGTTTCCCAAATAGGGAGGTTGAAGACGGCTTCACCCGCTTCATTTTGCCTTATTACGCATCAGTGCAGAAAGCGGACTCTCCATCGGAAATTATCCGCCTGGTACAGGAAGTAAGGGCAGGCAAAGTTGATTCCTTTATGACCCGTCTGCAAAGTTTCTTTGCCGACACGCCGTACGAATTGGTTCGCGACCTTGAACTGCACTATCAGAACGTTATGTTTATTGTATTCAAGTTGTTAGGCTTCTATACCCAAGCGGAGTACCACACGTCAAAAGGTCGAATAGACTTGCTTGTCAAGACGGACAAATACATCTACATAATGGAATTCAAGTTGGACGGCACTGCAGAGCAGGCACTGCAGCAGATAAACGAAAAGAGTTACTCCGCACCATTTTCCTCCGACGGCCGCACGATAATCAAAATAGGAGCAAATTTCAGTAACAAATCCCACAGCCTCGAAAAGTGGATAGTGGAATAAACTTAAAACCAAAGATTATGAGCAACAAGAAATATCCGGTAGGAATCCAAAGTTTTAGCGACATTCGCAAGGGTGGCTATTTTTACATTGATAAGACTGACCTTATTTACAAGTTGGTCCAGACTGGAAAGTATTACTTTCTGAGCCGTCCGCGACGCTTCGGAAAGAGTCTGCTCATATCTACTCTTGAAGCGTATTTCAAGGGCAAGAAGGAACTTTTCAAAGGACTGGCAATGGAAAGTCTTGAAAAGGAATGGATTGAGTATCCCGTCTTGCATCTTGATTTGAATGCAAAAAAATATGAAGATAGTTCTTCTCTGCTTGCTATTCTAAACCAGCATTTGGAGAAATGGGAAGCGACATACGGTACCGAAAAAAGTGACCGAGCACCTGAAGAACGCTTCGCATATATTATAGACAAGATTTATAAAGTTACAGGCAAACAGGTTGTTATACTGATTGACGAGTATGACAAGCCTTTGCTGCAAACTATTGGTAACGAGGAACTTCAGGATGATTTTCGAGGCACGCTGAAAGCATTCTACGGGGTGATGAGCAGCGACAGGTATATCCGCTTCGCTCTGCTTACGGGTGTGACAAAGTTCAGCAAGGTCAGCGTTTTCAGCGACTTGAATAATCTTGAAGACATTTCTTTACAGTCTGATTATCAGGCTTTATGCGGGATTACACACAATGAACTGACCTCACTGCTTGCTGATGAAATAAAGGAACTTGCTGATGCTAACGGCATGACTGAAGAAGAGGCTAAAAGCGAGTTGAAAGAATGGTACGACGGTTACCACTTCAATGAAAGTTGTGTAGATATCTATAATCCGTTCAGCATACTCAGTACTTTTGCTGAAATGAAGTTTGGTACATATTGGTTCGAGACCGGCACTCCGACTTTTCTGGTGGAAAGCCTCAAAAAGAACAGGTATCCGCTTGAAAACCTTGTCGGTTCGATGGCAACATCCGATATTTTGGGCGGAACAGACTCTGCCGATGAGAATCCGCTACCCGTTCTATATCAGAGCGGTTACCTGACAATAAAAGGTTATTATTCGGAATTTAAGACCTTTGTATTAGGATTCCCGAACAGGGAGGTTGAAGACGGATTTACCCGATTTCTGTTGCCATATTACGCATCAGTGCAGAAAGCGGACTCTCCATCGGAAATTATCCGCCTGGTCCAGGAAGTAAGGGCGGGCAAAGTTGATTACTTTATGACCCGTCTGCAAAGTTTCTTTGCCGACACGCCGTATGAATTGGTTCGCGACCTTGAACTGCACTATCAGAACGTTATGTTTATTGTATTCAAGTTGTTAGGCTTCTATACCCAAGCGGAGTACCACACGTCAAAAGGTCGAATAGACTTGCTTGTCAAGACCGACAAATACATCTACATAATGGAGTTCAAGTTGGACGGCACTGCAGAGCAGGCACTGCAGCAGATAAACGAAAAGAGTTACTCCGCACCATTTTCCTCCGACGGCCGCACGATAATCAAAATAGGAGCAAATTTCAGTAACGAATCCCGCAGCCTCGAAAAGTGGATAGTGGTATAAACTGATTTGGATATAAAAAGACCGAAACAAGTGTTTCGGTCTTTTTATTAGTATTTATTTCTTACTTTTCAATAGAGAAGTGCTTGGACGCCAATCTGTAGTTGTCAACAAAGACTTCTACATTGTAATTGCCTTTTGATAATGCTGAGTTAACATTATGATATATGGCAAGAGAAACTTCTTGTTGGTCATACTCAATAACTTTCTTTTCAGAGTATTCTACGTTTCCTCCTTCAAAAGGAAAAGTTTTGCCACCACCAAGAACTGTTCCTTCTGGACTAACAATCCTCACATAGAAAGTCTTTTCGCCAACTGGTGTTGAATTATTTTGTGGCACAGTAAATGTAACGAGCAGTTGCTTAGCCTTGCCGATACGTTTTTCAAGTTTTCCTTTTTTATTTAGTGGCTTGAATGATAGGGCTGTTATGTTTAGTTTTTCGGCAAGTTCCATTCTTTGGTTGAGAACTTCGTTCTTTTCTGTATAATCTTTAACTGTACTTGATAATCTTTCGTTCTTTTCCTTGATTTCCGCATTTTCAGCCTTAAGACCTGCATTCTCCTTTGTCAAAGAGTCAATAACGGCAACATAATGACGCATCAGTTTCTTTAGCGATTCAATTTCACCCTTTAACTCGTTGATGCGTTTTCCACTTGTTATCTTTTGAGTTTTTAGTTCAACAAGGAGTTGCTCAACCTTGTTTTTAGCTTCAGAATATTTTTCAATTAGCGAGTCATTTTGCAGGTATTGAGCCTGATTTTCATATTGTTGAAACTCAACGTTTAACTGCTCATATTCTCCAGCGAGTTGTAATTGCTCGTTTGCCAATTTTAATGAGTCTATTTGTGCTTGCATGTCTGTTTTTGATTGACCGCAAGAACCTAAAAGAAATATCATTCCAAGAATAGCCAATACGACGATAACGCCGCCTAATCTGACAAATTTGCGGCTTTTTTCCATTTCTTTATCTTCAAATTTTTCTCTTTTCATACTTATACATTTTCTGCAAAAATAATTCATATATGTGAGAAATTATAATAACAAAGGAAATTTAACTTTTCAATAGGCATTTTATTTAGCAAAATGCTGTAATTATGGTATTATTTATTGATATAGGGTGAAAATTTTATTAATTTTGTAATTTAAGAAAAGAGTATAAAATGGCAAATATTAGTAAGACCAATGTTGCACGACTGCTTGACAAGGCGAAGATTCAATATGAGTTGGTACCTTATATTGTTGATGAATCTGATTTGTCGGCGGGGCATATTGCTGATCAGTTAGGCGAAGACATTAACCAAGTTTTCAAGACTTTGGTGTTGCATGGAGATAAGGTGAAGAATATTGTTTGCGTTGTACCGGGAAATGGGGAAGTTGACCTTAAAAAGGCGGCAAAGGTTTCTGGTAACAAAAAAGTGGAGATGATTCCGATGAAGGATTTACTTCCAACAACTGGCTATATTAGAGGAGGATGTTGCCCGATTGGAATGAAGAAAGCATTCCCTACATATATTCACCAGACATGCTTGGATTTTGATTATATATATGTCAGTGCTGGGGTGCGTGGACTTCAGTTGAAATTGAATCCTAATGACCTTGTTGGGTATGTTCGTGCGGAAGTTGCTGATATTGCTTGCTTTGAATAAATTTTGACTATGAACGAGTTTGGATTAGTATATAGGCTGACTTCTTTCGGCGAGTCGCATGGTGCTGCCGTTGGGGGAGTTGTTGACGGAGTCCCATCTGGCTTGAATTTGGATATAGAGGAAATACAGAAAGAACTCGATAGAAGAAAGCCAGGTCAGTCTGATATTGTTACGCCAAGAAAGGAAAAAGATATGGTGAAAATTCTTTCAGGTCTTTTCGAAGGTGTAACAACTGGTATGCCGATAGGTTTCATCGTCGAAAACGAAAACCAGCATTCTGCTGATTATAGCAATATAAAGAATGCTTTCCGTCCGTCGCATGCGGATTTTACTTATACCTCTAAATATGGCATTCGTGACTACCGAGGCGGTGGCAGGTCTTCTGCGAGGGAAACTATTTCACGCGTTGTAGCTGGTGCTATTGCCAAGCAGGCGTTGAGGCAGATGGGAATAACCATTACTGCCTATACTTCACAAGTTGGTGATGTCTCTTTGACAGGCGATTATAATCAATACAATCTTGCTGATGCTAAAAAAAAACAGCGTCCGATGCCCTGATGAGGAAACTGCTAAACGCATGGAGTCGCTGATAAAGTCTGTTCAGAAAGACGGCGATACTGTTGGAGGCGTCGTTAGTTGTGTCATTAGCGGTTGCCCTGCAGGTTTGGGAGAGCCTGTCTTTGACAAACTTCAAGCCCGCTGGCTTATGCCATGATGGGCATAAACGCGGCAAAAGGTTTTGAATACGGTATGGGTTTCAAGAATGTTGGCCGCCGTGGCAGTGAGATGATTGATGAATTTGCACTTGTTGATAGAGAGGTAACAACTACTACAAACAATTCTGGAGGAATACAAGGCGGTATCTCCAACGGTATGGATATATATTTTAATGTTGCATTCAAGCCGGTAGCAACATTATTGCGTGATGTAAACACCATTGACAAGGACGGAAAAGAAACCGTTTTGAGGGCAAAAGGTCGTCATGACCCGTGTGTATTGCCGCGTGCTGTGCCAATTGTAGAGGCTATGGCTGCTATGGTGGTTTTTGATATGGTCTTGTTGAATAGGGTCTCAAAAATTTAGTCTATGGCAGGTTACGACGATTTCGGTGCATTTTTGAGAAAATATTTTACTGGCAAGGTGCAAAAAATATCTATCAATGCTGGCTTTACTTGTCCGAATAGGGATGGTAGTAAGGGCATTGGGGGGTGTACATATTGTAATAACCAGACATTTAATCCAGAATATTGTAAGCCGAATAAAACCGTTGCCGAGCAGATTGAGGAAGGAAAGACTTTTTTCAGCAAAAAATATCCTCTGATGAAGTATTTGGCATATTTTCAGGCTTATACAAATACTTACGGTGAGTTGCAGAATTTGAAGCGTCTTTATGAAGAGGCTCTTTCTGTCCCTGATGTTGTCGGTCTTATTATCGGAACGCGTCCTGACTGTATGCCTGATGATTTGCTTGATTATTTGTCAGAACTGGCAAAGTCAAAGTTCGTCATGGTTGAATATGGAGCGGAAACAGCTTGTAATGCAACGCTGGAAATGATTAATCGCGGGCATACTTGGGAAGATACAGCCGACGCAGTTCGCAGGACGGCTGCGAAAGGCATTCCGTGCGGTTTGCATCTGATTCTCGGTCTGCCGGGTGAGGATGAACAGATAATGCTTGATACTATCCGTAAGGTTAACGAGTTGCCGATAGATACAGTTAAGATGCACCAGTTGCAGTTGATTAGAGGAACGAAGATGGCTCGTCAGGCAGAGGCTGGAGAAGTTGTCATTAAGCAGTTTACCGTTGATGAATATATAGACTTATGCGTAAAGGTCGTTGCGTTGGTTAGAAAAGGAATTTATATAGAGAGATTTGTGTCGCAATCTCCCGCAGAGTTCCTGATTTCTCCGCGTTGGGGTCTGAAAAATTACGAATTTACCAACAAGTTGAATAATAAACTAAAAGAGAAAAATATAGAGCAAGGTTCTGAATACTAATAATTAAAATCTAACGATATGAAATTAAAAAATTTTATTTTAGGAGTTGGAGCAGTTGGTTTGCTTTTCTCCTGTTCACAAGAAAAAACTTATCGCATAACGCCGACTTCTATGGAAGGAATCGAGATTGGCGATACTTTGAAACTACGCAACTATGCAACTGGAGAATCCATCGACAGTCTCGTTGTTAATGATTCAACAACTTTCGTCTTTGAAGGCACCTTGACAGAAAGTGTTCCAGCTGCATTGACTCAAAATGGTCGCAGAGTTGCTGCCTTTGTCCTCGAACCAGGCGAATTGAAGTTTGACGCAGCGAAAAAATCCATTACTGGCACATCTTTGAACGATACAGACAGCAAAGTTATGCTTTTTGTTGACAGTTTATATAAGAATATAAAGGAACAGACCAAGGCTCTTGCTGAATTGCCTGAAAAAGAAGGAATGGAAAAATTGTCGGCTTTATATATGAAGGCTCAAGATCTGAGAGATTCTACTTATCAAAAGGTGTTTAGAGACAATAAGACAAATCCTCTTGGATATATATACTTTGTAGAATTGGTAGGCGGTTGTGAAACTGTTTCTGAAATCAACGATATGCTTCAGGGAACTCCTGAATGGTTTAAGGAAACTAAGGCTGTTAAGTCTTTCATCACAGAGGCTGAAAACCGTGAAATGACTTCTGTTGGCAAGAAGTTTGTTGATTTTGAAGTGACAACATCAGAAGGAAAGACAGTTAAGTTGTCAGATTATGTAGGCAAAGGTAAGTACGTCCTTGTTGATTTTTGGGCAAGTTGGTGCGGTCCTTGCCGTCGTGAAATACCGAATTTGAAGGTTATTTCACAAAAGCATAAAGACCTTGTAGTCCTTGGCGTTGCAGTTTGGGATAAGCCAGAAGATACAAAAGTTGCAGTTGAGCAGTTGGAAATTAAATGGGACGTTATCGATAACGCACAGCAAGAACCTGCTAAATTGTACGGTATAAATGGTATTCCTTGCATTATCTTGTTTGGTCCTGACGGAACAATCCTTTCAAGAAACTTGCAAGGTGAAGAACTTGCGGCAGCAGTTGACAAGGCTCTTGCAAAATAAAGTAAGAGTCTTATTATAAGTAAAAAAGATGTGCCAGAAAAATACTTTTGGCACATCTTTTTTGTGCCAAAATCCTTTATGAATTTTTGGAAATGTGATAATTCGTTTGTAATTTGCGGAAAATTGGGGCGTATGCGTTTCCTGTTGTTTCTGATTTATTGCTGTCGGCTAAATCATAAGAAGCAGTGGAATATTATATGAGGAGGGTAATAGCCCGACCCCTCACAAGTGGCTACAAGGTGCAATATTCGGTAAACTGCCAAAGACGACAACCAAATAAAAAAACCTCGGTGCTGCATTTGCAGAGCCGAGGCATACTTACGTGTGGGCGTTGAATTAATCGATTCCGTTTATGATGTTATAAAGGTTCTCGAATTTATCGACTACACCGTAGCGTGTGGTATTTGTCGAAATTGAGTTGAATAGCTTTTTAGCACACTCCGTTTTAGCTTTTTCCACGCCGCGAAGCTCCATTTTGTCGAGAGAGCCTTTGGTTTCGGCGACGAAGAAAACGTGGCGTACCGAGCCGTCTTCAAAAACTATCGCCCAGTCAGGGGCATAGTTGCCAACGGGAGTCGGGATTTTGAGTTTTCGCGGAAGTTTTGCGAATATCAAAACTTCCTTTGCACCTTGCAGAGCCTCGGCAAAGTTCTTTTCGCCGTCGCTGTCATATCCGACGTAAGGCGTGATATGCTTTGAAAGTTCTAGAGCCTTGTTGACATTCAGGCGACGTTCCGGCACGAATATAGAGCTGTCGTATGGATTAGCGTTAGTCGGATTGTAAGTGATATGATCTACAATCATCGTCGCTTTCTGCTCTTTAATGAGCTTGATTGCGTTGCGGATAAATTCTTCGGGATTGTTTTTGAACAACAAGGCTTTAAGACCTATACCTTTAAGGATTTTCGCAACGGTGCGACGAGTGAGCCGTGCGCCTTTAGCGATGTCGCCCACAAGGTCGTAAGGCACGGTCGAAGTGCTTATGTCGGTAAGCTCTCTGGTGGTCGAATGAGTGTTGCCGAACTCGGTAACACGTTCTCTGTCCTGCTCGCCTGTAACGATTACATATTGCAACTTGGTTACAGTAAGATCCTTTTTCAGGCTCTCAATGGCTTTCTCGACAAGTTCGTCGCTGTCGTAGTGAACGGTATAAATGTATTTGTGGTTTATCTCATTCCACAATTTCTGAAAACGCTTGCCATTGAAATTGTCGTTAAGCTCGTTTGGCGGCGTAGTTGGTGCAACTTCCTCGACCATATCTTCAATAACTTTAGGATTGAAGATACCTGCAATCAGTTTGTGTACGTCGGTTGCAATAGGCAGTAACTTTGACGGAAGCGGAGCAAGACTTTCGGTTTCGCTTGCCTTATAGTAAGCGGTTGTGAGTCGTCCGTCATCATCGACATAATCGTTTTGGAACAGATAGCCGAGAATGAGCGATGCTTCGGGGAGAGATATTTTTCGTTTCTCTCCTGTTTCGGTAGTAACGATTTTGCCGAGAAAATAGTCTTGCGATGCGGCAGTAACACGGTCGCGCAGGGCTTCGCGTGTTTCACGTTGCAAAGCAGAAGTGAAATCTGCATAACTTTCGTTAGCAATAACGGTAAGTGTGTTAACCTTGTGAACCTCATCTCCAAGCAATTCTTTGTCTTGGCGTATGCCGTTTTTGTCAACGCATATACGCAGACCACGACCTACTTCCTGCCGTTTGGCAGTGGCGGAGTTGCTATGGCGGAGGGTGCAGATTTGGAACACATTTGGGTTATCCCAACCCTCACGGAGAGCCGAGTGCGAGAAGATAAAGCGTGTCGGTTCCTCGAAACTCAGCAGACGTTCTTTATTTTTCAAAATAAGATCGTAGGCTGAAATGTCATCTGAAATGTCGGAGCCGCGCTTAGTGTCAGAATTGACCGAGCGACCGTTCTTGTCGATAGAGAAATATCCCTTATGAGTCTCGTATGGGCGGAATTTCCGCAAATACATATCATACGGAGTGTCGAAAACCGATATAAACTCGTTGACAATCCGTGAGTATTCTTCCTCGAACATTTTCTGAAATTTCCCTTTTATTTCGTTGCCGTCTTCGTCATACTGGCGATAGTGGCTTACCTCGTCGATGAAGAATAGCGAAAGGCATTTAATACCGCGATTGAAAAGCTCCGTTTCTTTCTGCAAGTGTGCATAGATAGTTTGGCGTATCTGCACCTTCTGCATGGCTTCTTCGTTGGTATCCCCTACAGCGTCGCGACAGTAGAGAGTGGTGCCGTTAAGGAACGTAACGGATCCACGACCGCGAGGATTGATTTCGGTTACAGTATAACCGTCATATTGGGCGAGACCGCTTTCATCAATGAGCGAGTCGCCGACAGCAAATTTCTTCACCTCACGTCGGATAGTGCCGTCAGCACGTTTAACTTCAAGTTCTATCTTCACTTCGGGCGGTCGTTTGGGCGACTGCACCATTCCGTCGATATACATATAGCCGCTTGTGCCTTTGAGGTTTTTAATCTCAAAGCCCTGTACCTGGATATGCTTTACAAGCTGTTCCTTGTAAGCATCGTAAGCGTCGAGGGCGTATATGGTGTCGTGCTTGGTCTTGTGGGTTGCCGAATAATTGAGGACGAAAAGTGGCTTGAATTTTGCGAGAGCCGACTGTGTAGCTGCGCCCTCCATTTTCTGCGGCTCGTCCATAATAATAATCGGGAGGTTGGCGGCTATCACGTCGATAGGACGGCGTGAGCCAAACTCGTCGCGTTTGGAGTAGATGATTCGGCTCTCCTTACTTCGTCCGCCCTCTTTAAGGGAGGCGGCAAATGCCTGTGTATTGATAATCATGACCGAAATGCCGCTATCCTGCGAGAATTGGTCGAGCTGATTAAGGTTCGAGCTGTTATAGACAAACCAACGGGCTTTCTTGCCGTAATGCTCCATAAAGTGATCTTCGAGCATACGGAACGACTTCGCCACACCCTCGCGGATGGCGATACTCGGCACAACGATAATAAACTTGCTCCATCCATACTGCTTGTTGAGTTCAAACATCGTCTTGATATAGACGTAGGTCTTGCCGGTGCCGGTTTCCATCTCTATGTCGAGATTGACAATACCATGTCCGGGAGCGAGCGAAGTGCTTGGCACGATTTGGTTCTTGACCTGCATCTCCCTGATATTGTCAAGGAGTTGCTTTTTGTCGAGCTGAACATCGGCATTGCGATAGCCCCCTTCTTCGTCGTTGGAGAAGATTGAGCAGTGAACTTTCTTGCCTACATCGCGACGATAGTTCTTCGGCTCGATTTTCGGTTGCCCTCGGAACACGTTTACAGTATCTTCGACGGCTTCCGTCTGATATTGCTGTATCTTAAACTGAAATTTCATAATTTATCCCCTTTCTGCAAAAGAAACAATCTTTTTTGCGTTTCAATTTCTTTTTGCAATTCCTCCTCAGTAGGAAGAAAAGGTATGTATTTGGAAGCAAAAAGTTGCTGATTACCGTTAAGGATGGAATATTTGGCAATATCCTCACTTGTTTCAGCACATAACACTATGCCAACTGTAGGATTGTCGCCCTCTGTACGTTTTAAATCATCGTACATCCTGACATACATATCCATCTGTCCGATATCCTGGTGTGTTATCTTTTTCGTCTTTAAATCAATCAAGAAAAAACTTTTAGTCAAATAGTTATAAAACACCAAGTCTATAAAATAGTCTCCCGCATCAGTAACGATATGTTGTTGGCGCTCTACGAAAGCAAAGCCTTTGCCGAGTTCCATAATAAATTCCTGAAGATGAGTTATAAGGGCACTTTCCAACTCACTTTCGGTATAGGTCGGGTCTTTTGGTAAACCTAAAAATTCGGTTATATAAGGTGACTTTATATAATTCTCCGGTGAAATACTTTTATATTCTTCCGAAGAAGTCAACTGTTTCATTTCATTTTCAACAGCCGTTTGATTTGAAGAAGCCAACAACCTGTGATAATATTTCGAACCGATATTTCTTTCGAGCGTTTTAACTGACCACATTTGGTCGGAACATTCTGCGAGATACCAGTCTCGGGCTTTTTCATCTTCTTCACCAATAATTGTCTGAATATGAGACCATGACAAATTTTGCAGACGTGTCTGCAAAATTTGCCAATTGGGATAGTAAGAATATAATTTACGATAATATGCCAAAGATCTCTCACTAAAACCCCTCCCTAATTCTAAGGTCAATTGCTTGGATAGTCCAGGAATAAGTTTGGTTCCATACTCCGCTCTTTCTTGCCCTTTCTGGTCTTCCTCAACAATGCGACGACCAATTTCCCAACGTTCATGTATAATGGTTTCATTGAGTTTTATGGCTGCTTCTGCACGATATTTTCTAACAATATCGCGAATATCTTTTATAATGGATGATATTTGATTTTGAACCATAACTTAGAGGATATGAGAGTTAATCTTCTTTTCGTTGGAATACGACTCGATGATTTGGTCGAAGTTATCGAGAACATTGTCGTTGGTAGCCGAAGCGTCGCGGATAACAAGGTGCGTAGGTAGTAGCTTCGCCATTTTCTCGATGGTTGTTTCGTTAACGTCAGTGTCGAAACATGCGAGCAGGTAATCATCATCGACAGAGAATACCTTTTTACCTGCGATTTCTTTTTGCTCAATCTTGGCAGAGAGTTCAATGCCGAGGTCGAGCATAACTTGGAAAAGCAGGTCAAGCGGAGTACGGTCGGGCTTGATATTATCAATAAGAGAGTCAATCACATCCGGCTTGAAAGCGTCGGGAGTATAATATACGTCCTCCATATTCGATGAGTCGAGTTTGAGGACACGGAAGCCAACATCCAGAGTGGCCAATGTGCGTTTTAATGCTTCGACTTGTTTTTCAAGAGGAAGAATGTTCTCTTCATAAAATTTTTGAGTTGCGTCTTCCTGTTCTTCAATGAGAGGTATCTGAGTAGAAGAACTTGGCGTTGCTTCTTGAAGTCTTCTTATAGACGCCACCTTTTCCTCTATCGATTCTTCTAATTCAGTTCTGATACGTTTGCCTGCGCGACGAATTCTTTCCATGCTAACATCGCTCACAGTATGAAATCCTTTTTCTACAGCTTCGGGATGGTCTTGCAAAAGTTCTGGAAGTTGAACTAGAATAAACTTTCTGTACCCATTATTCTCTGCATTCAATTCAATGATTGATTGCGCTGTAGTTGCAGAACCTGCAAAAAAGTCTAAAATGATATCATTATCATTTGAGCCAATGACTGATAACATTTTGATTAATTTTACCGGTTTAGGAGTGTCGAAAGGCACTTTCTCAAACTCTTGAAAAAGCTTTATTACGTCTTTTTTAGCCATATCAGTATGGCCGAAATCCTCGTACATTAATAAGCTCGATGGACGTCTTCCGCTAACATCGGATAAAAACTGCTTCACAGAAGGGAAAGCATTACCATCTTTACCAAACCAAATGCGATTGTCGGCAATCATATTTGCCATATTGTCCGGAGCATACACCCAATGTTTACCTTGAGGAACGTTGAAGATTTTGCCTGTAGCTGGACTCACTACGTCATAGTATCCATTCTTGCGGACACCGTTCCCAACACAGTCACCAGGTTTCCATGGACCTCGAGGATCATTATCTGGATTTTTGTATCGGGCATTCATTGCTTCTGTTCGAGGAAGCATATTTATGCTAAAGATAGATATGTCCTTACAATAGCATAAAACGAACTCGTAGTCATTAGAAAAATAGCGCGCCTGATTCTTTGGCGAATAAACCTTCTGCCAGCCTAATTGACTAATAAAATTGCTTTCGCCAAATATCTCATCAGTGATTTTTCTAAGATTTTGAATTTCGTTTTCATCTATAGAAATGAAAATCACACCATCTTCAGAAAGAAAATCGCGAGCAACTTTGAGACGAGGATATATCATATTAAGCCAGTCGGTGTGGAAGCGACCGTTGCTTTCGGTGTTACGCTGCATGGGGTCGATAGTTTGGTTGCCCTCGGCATCAAACAGACCGCTGCTTTGCTCGAATTCTTCCTTACCCTGCGCGAAATCGTCGTTATAGACGAAGTCGTTACCTGTATTATACGGAGGATCAATATAAATCATCTTCACCTTGCCAAGATATGTTTCACGAAGGACTTTGAGGACATCAAGATTATCGCCCTCGATATAGAGGTTTTCAGTATTATCGAAGTTCACCGATTCCTCGCGGCACGGGCGGAGAGTTAAGGTCGTAGGCTCGTTAGCGAGGCGTGCTGCTGCCCGCTTGTCCGGCCAGGTGAACTGATAGCGTTCTTCTCCATCTTCAAGCACTTCGTTCGACAGTTCCGCACGGAGCTTGTCAAAGTCAATGGCAAGTTCGGGCTTGCCGTCTTTATTTAGTCGTTCCGTAATGCAGTGAGGAAACAATGCGGCGATACGCTCCACATTGCTACCCACGACATCACGACTTTGCATTTTCAGTTTATCCATTTATTTGATTTTTTAATTTTTTATTTCAGCATAAATTTCACGTTGGCGGCGAGTTTGAGAAGTGGAGCGCATTTGTCGTTCCAAGTTCTCGAGTTGCCGCAATATTTTTGAGCGTTCATCGTCGGCTTTGATTTGTTCGGTGAGCGAGTTGCCCTTAGCCACTTCCACTTCACCGATTGACGAAACGATGTTTTGCCAAACCGCATCGAGGTTTAAGCCTTTGATAGTTAGGAGTGAGGAATTAGTAGTGAGTAGTTGCCATGGTGTAACAAAGAGTTTAGTGTGGAATACGGCAAGCTGCACCTTATCGCCATAACGCAGAGCAAAGACAATGCGCTGTGGAATAAGTTTGGAGATAAGAGCGATATTCTTTGTGTCGTAGTCGGAGTGTTTCAGTTCCACATCGACAACAAATATAGCTTTAACCACCGCACCCTCCGTAACAGCAGGGATCGTCTGTGGTGAAATCAGATGAACGATGTTGAGCCGAGCGATGTCATTGTCGAAAGCATCGCGCTGCCCCTGTTTAAGTTCAAACTTCTTATAAATTTGAGCCTTTGGCAACGGGCGGTTGACTTCTGTTGATTGCGGTAATCCGAGCATAATGTTATTTGATTACGAGGAAACAAATAAGTTCAAAATCATCAAGTCCCTTCACCTTATTGTTAAGGGCGTTGGGGTCTCCCTCCAAGAAAGAGAAAAGATCGCTTTGCTCTTTGACTTTGACAATCGAGGCGATAGCGTCGCCAAGAAGCCGAGAGTAAGTACCCATGCGCTGTCCGTCGCGTGTTTCGGCATTGAACTTGCGGCACAGCTCCATAATCGGCTCCGACTTGCCTTTGCAGAGCTTACGCAGTCGGTCGAGCAGGTCTTTAGGTTCGAGGTGATTTACAATGACCGAAGAATCCTGACCGATATAGACCATATAGAACGGGTGTAACCTATTCTTACGGTCGATGTTAACGGAGTTGTTACGGTTTTTCAACACGAACACTACTCCTGGAGGGGTGTCGGGCGTAGCCGGGACAATAGCGTGGAGACCGAAAGGCGTATGCTCTATGTCGTGCCCCTGACGCATATATTCCAAAAGGTCAAGGCGGAATTCATTAAGTCCCAAGTCCATAATGGAAACGCCGGAGTTCATTTCTTCGAGGTCAACGACCTCTGACTGAAGGCGTTCAAGTTGTTTGCGTCGATATTCGAGGTCTCCCTTTTCCTCGTTTGAAAGAGGGTTATCATCGCCGGTGGCGGTCATAACCGAAACTTTCATACGGGCTTCGACACGCCCCTTTAGATTTATATAATCGTCAAGGTCCATATTCGGCCAGTAGTTTACAAGCTGAATACGCTCGTTTCGAGAGCCTATGCGGTCGATACGTCCGAAGCGTTGGATAATTCGTACCGGGTTCCAATGAATATCGTAATTGATGAGATAGTCGCAGTCCTGAAGGTTCTGACCTTCGGAAATGCAGTCCGTAGCGATTAGCACATCAATATCTTCATTGATGTTCGGGTAAAGCGTCGCTCTTTCTTTAGATATGGGTGAGAACAAAGTAAGAACTTTGTTGAAGTCGAGTTTTTCTCGGAGTTTTAATGTAGAGCGAGCCTCAACATCACCGGTAACAAGAGCCGTATTCAGCCCGTGCCGCTCCTTAATGAGCGGTGCGAGGTTCTCATACAAGTAGAGGGCGGTGTCAGAGAACGCCGTAAAAATGATAACCTTTTTATTGTTTCCGTTGATTGGATTATTGAACTTATCGTGCAGATCGGCGACAAGCTGTTGCAGTTTGGAGTCGTGCTGCGGAGTAATATCAGCGAGCATGGACAAAAGGTGTTTCAGTGAATTGAGGTCTGTTTGCAGATACTCGTGCCACTGAATATAATCCATATCTCGGAGGTCAATCTTCGTTTTCTTTCCGCCAATGAAAACGTTATCGTTCTGCTCGTCAAAATCGAAACCTTCGTTGAAATCGTAATCATTGACAAGTGTATTGCCGCCGTCAGAGATATTGTCGATATCCTCAATGGTTTTCGACAAAAGCGACTTAATGCGTTCAAGCGTTAGACGGAATGAATTAACCGAGCTTTCAAGGCGTTTGAGTAGATTTATACTCATAAGTCTGCGAATACCGCGCTCTCGTCCGGCACGAGAAAGATTGGAGAAAGTATCTCCGTCCCCTTTGGTGTATTTATCCCTCATACTTGGCAGTATAAAGTCCGAGGGCGTGTAAATAGCGAGATTGAGGTTAGAGACAATCTCGTAAATATCGTTATAGTTGACAGTGCTGTTTAAGTCGGTCAAGTCCGGGCGGCGAGAGATAGGAGCAAGCCGCGTCGGGAATTTGCCGATGTCGGTAGTGTCGTAATATTGCTCGATGTGTTTGCGTGAGCGAGCAATCGTAACGCTGTCGAGGACTTCAAAGAAATCAAAGCTCAACGAGTCGAGCAATGCTTTTGTGGTTCGCTCGATTTCGGGCAGTTCCGACCATCTGTTAAAAGAGGCTTGTGCCTGTCGGAAAATATCATCTATATTCTTATCGGTGTTCAGCAGACGGTCGAGCTTGTCACTTTCGCCCTCGTAAGCGAGAGCAAGTTGGTTTTTAAGGTCGTTAAAGCGGTTGTTTACAGGCGTAGCCGACAACATCAGGACTTTAGTTTTGACTCCAGCTTTAATTACACGGTTAAGCAGTTGGAGGTAGCGGTTCTCGCGTGGGTTCTCGTCGTTTTCGTCGGTGGTAATCTTGCCACCGTTACGGAAGTTGTGGCTTTCGTCGATAACAACAAGGTCGTAGTTCCCCCAGTTGATATGTTCGAGGTCAAGACCGTTGCTGAATCCCGATTTACGGGAAAGGTCGGTATGATAGAAAATATCATAACGCAGTCGGTCTTGCACAAGTGGGTTGTTCAGGTAATTGCTTCTGAACGTAACCCAGTTGTCATAAAGTTTTTTAGGACAAAGAACGAGGATAGAGCGGTTACGGTTCTGATAGTATTTGATAACCGAAAGAGCGGTAAACGTCTTTCCGAGACCTACACTGTCGGCAAGAATACAGCCGTTATATTTTTCCAACTTGTTGATAATGGCGAGAGACGCGTCACGTTGGAAATTGTAGAGCATGTTCCATATAACGGAGTCCTTAAAGCCGGTGGCTTCGTTTGGCAACACATCATCTGAAATATCTTCGAGAAACTCATTGAAGATATTGTAAAGTGTAACAAAGTATATAAATTCAGGCGAATTTTCTTTGTAAGCGTTGGTGATGTTGTCGAGGACTTGGTCTGTAACAACTTGCAGTTTCTCGCTATCGTTCCAAATGTCGTTAAACATCTGAATATATTGAAGCGAGAAAGGTGCATCGATTTTCGTAATGGCTGTTGCGATATTATTTCCACGTTCACAACCCAGTTCAACGGTTGTGAAGCCAGTTGGGTTGCTTAAAGCGTAGGCAGTATCATCAACCGCAATCATAGGCGGCATACCGGCAGAGGTTCGGTTGGATTTGAAACATACCTTACGCTTAATCCATTCGGCGCACTCTTTGGCAACGGCTTTAAGAGAAAGTTCGTTGCGGAGTTTGATTTCAAACTCCGAGCCGTAGAGGTTGCGTTCACGGTTAAGCCGTGGAATATAAAACTCGCGTTTTTGCTTCTCCTGTTTTTCCGTAGTGAACGAGGGCGAAGTGAAAATAAAACGTAATTCCGAAATATCGTTTAACTGGTCTTTAAGTTCCTGAAAAGCATATATGGAAAAACAAGACGCAGCGATAGCGACCTTTGAGCCAGAGTGCAAAGTATCGAGCAAATCGTCTTTAAGAGTCTTGTTTACGTTGTTGATAAATTCCATATAGGCAATCAATATTGAAGTTTTTGCAAAGTTAGCAAAATTTTAAGGAACTTTAATCCCTAAACAACAAAAGATTACCTATTTAATCTTACCTTCTTCGTTAAGTGCTTGAATAAGCCATGTAATGAAACAGATTATCATAATAATTATTTCCATAACTGCGATTTTTGAAGTTTTGGCACAAAGATAATTAGGCGTTCGAGCAAATTTTCCTCCAGTTTAGCGGGCTTTTGACATATTTAAGCCAACAAGTTCTTTTATAAGCCCATTTTCAAATTATAAGGTTTAAGATATTTAGTTGAATGTTGTTGTGTATCGCCGATAGTTTATAGGCAGTCGCGACTGTTATTATTTATTTGTTCTTTTTTGCAGGCAAAAGGGTATTTGATAGTATGATAATAGAAAATTTGTCGTACCTTTGCAAATAAAATAAGGAACGCCGTGAGGTGAGTCCCAAACAAATTTAAAATATATTTTATGACATTTGAAGAATTAGGAGTACGCGAGGATTTATTGCGGGCAATTAGTGAGATGGGTTTTGAAAGTCCTATGCCGGTGCAAGAGAAGGTAATCCCCCATTTGCTCCACAAAGATGGTGATGTAGTAGCACTTGCACAGACTGGAACGGGAAAAACGGCAGCATTCGGATTGCCGGTAATCCAAAGGATAGATATTCCTAATTGTAAGCCACAGGCATTGATATTGTCGCCGACGCGAGAATTATGCCTGCAGATTGGTGGAGATTTGGCTGATTATTCAAAGTACGTTGCCGGGTTGAAAGTGTTGCCTGTTTATGGCGGTTCAAGTATAGAAAGTCAGATTCGCTCTCTTCGTCAGGGTGTTCATATTGTTGTTGCAACTCCAGGCCGCTTGATTGATTTGATTAATAGAGGAACAGTTGACTTGTCAGGTGTTCACACTGTTATTCTTGATGAGGCTGATGAGATGCTGAATATGGGTTTTGTTGATGACATCAACAGCATTCTTGACAACGTTCCAGAAGACAGAAAGATGCTTCTTTTCTCAGCAACTATGCCGAATGAGATTGCAAAGATTGCGAAGAACTATATGCACAATCCTGAAGAGTTCGTTGTTGGTACTAGGAATGAGGGCGCTGAGAATGTTCGCCATATTTATTATATGGTTAATGCGAGAGACAAATATTTGGCTTTGAAGCGAATAGCAGACTCTAATCCAAATATCTATGCAATCATTTTCTGCCGTACCAGGAGGGAAACTCAGGAGATTGCAGATAATCTTATCGTTGACGGATATAATGTGGATTCATTGCACGGCGATTTGTCGCAGCAGCAGCGTGACACGGTAATGAAGAAATTCCGTGAGCATACTTTGCAATTGCTTGTTGCTACCGACGTTGCGGCTCGTGGTTTGGACGTTGATTCGCTCACTCACGTTATCAACTATGGTTTGCCTGATGATATTGCAACCTATACTCACCGAAGTGGTCGTACAGGTCGTGCTGGCAAGAATGGTGTTTCAATCTCTATCGTTCACTCTCGTGAAAAGTCAAAAATTCGTGATATAGAGAGAAGAATAGGCAAGGAGTTTGAGCGTAAGATGGTGCCAACACCTCAATATATTATTGAAAAGCAACTTTATAACCTTGCCGACAGAATTGAGAAGGTAGAGGTTAATGAAGATGAGATAGCAAAATACCTTCCGGGCATATTGCGTAAACTTGAGTGGCTTTCAGGTGAGGACCTTTTGAAGCGTATCGTTTCTATGGAGTTCAACCGTTTGCTTGACTACTATAAGGATGCACCTAATGTTGAGGATTATGTAGATAAGAAGCCTCGTGACGGAAAGGACAGTAAAAAGGGAAGCGGAAAGACAGAAAGCCGTCGTCGTTCTGACGCAGATAAGGACAGTCGAAAGGCAGAGCGTGGGTATGAGCGGATTTATGTCAATGCAGGTAAGGCAGACGGCTTTATGCCGGCAAGGCTTATTGAGACTATCAATGAGAATATGGATGGACGCGTTGATATAGGTCGCATTGATTTGCTCCAGAACTATGCACTTTTTGACGTTAGAAAAGGTTCAAGCAATAAGGTTATTACTGCGTTGAAGAATGCGCGTTTCTTTGGCAAAAGACTTTATGCAGAGGTTGCAGACCCTAAGAGAGACTATTCGAAGGCGTCTAACAGAAAAAGCAACAGCAAAGGCAAGCGATATGATGAAGGCGACAAGTTCGCCAAGTTTAAAAAGGATAAAAAAGGCAGACGATAGAATTATGAAACGGGTATTCGCTTTATTTGGGGTTATGTTGGCATGGGCAAGTGCTTATGCAGGCGGTATTGCCAGCGTGTTTACTTCCGACAATATTCCTTTGTTTCCAACTCTTGAGAAAAATTCAAGATTGGATATGGTTGATTATTTTGCAGCCGGAAAGAAGATGGAGGTGCAGAACAAGATGGGAGGCAAGTCCCAGTTGCTTGAGTGCTCTGAGGAATATTTGAAGGTAAAGACTTCAGATAGTTCTACAACAGAAATGAGGCTTACAGAACTGAATGGCGACACAGTTATTGCGGTAGTTCGCAAGTATGAAGTTCCTCAGGCTGATGCAGTTCTTGCATTTTATTCTGCCGATTGGAAGGAATTGCCTTTAGAAAAGGTGATAAAATTGCCAGTTATGGCTGATTTTATCAATGCTCCTAAAAAATTGAAGAAAGAATTGGCGGAGATGATAGAATTTCCGTTGATGGCAATTTCTATTGCAGAAGAGGGCAAGATTGTTTTTGAACCAACTGTGATGGAGTACCTCTCCATTGAGAATGCCGAGAAAATAAAGCAATATTTGATAGATAAACTCGTTTATGTAAAAAAGGGCAATCGATATGTCCTTGTTGAATAATGGCTAAGAAGCAAAATACAAAGACAAAAAATAAGAAAAAATTATATGCGGCGGGAGTAATAGTACTTTTATTGGTGCTATTTCTCCTCGCTTTATATTGGCTTTATCAGCGCACACGTCAGAAAGGCGCAGATGTTGACACTTCCCTTTACGAATTATCAGGAATCGACATATCCTCGCATAATGGTGAAATAGACTTTGCAGAGGTGAAAAATGCTGGCGTTAACTTTGTTTTTATCAAGTCAACGGAGGGAGCCAACTTTAAGGACCCAAAGTTTGAGCATAATTACGTTCAAGCTCTTGAAAACAAGTTTTTCCTTGGAACATACCATTTTTTCCGTTTTGATGTTGATGGAATAGAGCAGGCACGAAATTTTATGAGTGCTGTTGGCGACAAGTATTTTGATATGCCGCTCGTTCTTGATGTTGAGGAGCATGGCAATCCGTATGTCTTTATCAAGAGTAAGGTCGTTAGGGAATTGAGAGATATGGTAGATGAACTTATCGCAAATAATTATAAGGTGATGTTCTATACCAATAAGGACGGGTACAACAAGTTTATAAAGGGTAATTTTGATGATTATCCGTTATGGCTATGTGCGTTTTCCAAACCTGAAAATATTGAATGGACGATTTGGCAGTATAGCCATTGGGGAGAGGTCGATGGAATAAAGGGAGAAGTTGACCTTAATATTTTTTATGGTAATAGTGAGCAATGGAGAAAGTGGCTTGAGTGATTTTGTATTTTTTAAGTTTGAAGGGTTGTCTTTTTGCCACCTTTAATGTTTATCTTTGCATTGAATTTTCTTAAAGACAAATATGGCTTTCAATCATTCTTTGGAAATATATTCAGCCGATTTGCAATCGGAATTGCCTCTCTACTATGCAGATGAGGGTATTCGTGCTGGTTTTCCGAGTCCGGCACAAGATTATACACACGAAAAAATAGACCTTAATCGTGATTTGATCGACCATCCGGCATCAACTTTCTATGGTAGGGTTGTTGGTGATTCTATGTCGGAGGAGGGGATAACAGAGGGAGATATGCTCGTTATCGACAAGTCTATCCAACCAGAAAATGGAGATTTGGCAGTTTGTTGTCTTGATGGTGAATTTACGCTTAAAAGAATCCAGATTACAGATGACGGCAGGCTTCTTCTCATGCCTTCAAACCGAAACTACCAGCCTATAGAGGTTACAGAAGATGATGATTTTATGGTTTGGGGCATTGTGACATATACCATAAAATCGAATCGCAGGCGACGCAGAATATGATTGGTCTTGTTGACTGCAATAATTTTTTTGTTTCATGTGAAAGGGTGTTCCGCCCTGATTTGCATGAGGTTCCAACCATTGTCTTGAGTAATAACGACGGTTGTGCCGTTGCTTTGTCGAACGAGGCCAAGGCGTTGGGCATAAAGCGTGGAGACCCTTATTTCAAGATTCGTGATATTGTTGAGAAAAATGGTATTGCCGTGTTTTCTGGAAATCATCGTTTATATGGCGATATGTCGGCAAGAGTGATGGGAACTCTCAGATCGATGGCTGATTCTATTGAGGTTTACTCTATTGATGAGGCTTTTATACATTTGCCGGCGAATGTTGTTGACTTGCATGACTATGGCGTAAAGGTCTCGAAGACGGTAAAGAAAAATATAGGTATTCCTGTTTCTGTAGGTATTGCACCAACAAAGACCCTTGCTAAGGTAGCGGCAAGATTTGCCAAGAAAATCAAAGGCTATCGTGGAGCATGCGTTATTGATACCCCAGAAAAAGCAGAGAAAGCCCTTTCGCTTACTGCGATAGAGGATATTTGGGGGATAGGCAGACGGTATGCAAAGCGTTTGAGAGGAATGGGGATTGCTACTGCTTTGGATTTTGCCCGAATGAAAGAGGATAGGGTAGCGTCGGTATTTTCTATTGTAGGGGTTAGGACTTGGAGGGAACTTAATGGCATTGCGTGCATTCCTAATGAAGTTGAAGCAGTGGAACGAAAGTCTGTAACTTCATCCCGCTCATTTGATAAGTGCGTATATGATTTGGATATGCTTCATCAGGCTATGGCTGCATTTGCAACAACAGTTGCAGAGCGGTTGCGTAGTCAGTCTGGATATGCTCTTGAATTGGAAGTTTTTATAGCAACTAACCGCTTTAGCGAAACTGAGCCGCAGTATGCCAATGCAGCAAGAGTCAGGTTGCCCGAGCCAGTCAATGATACAGCAACTATCCTAAAATATGCCAATGCCGTGCTTGACGCTATATATAAGAAAAGGTATGGCTTCAAGCGGGCGGGATTGTCTGTATCAAAAATTGTTGGTTGCCGTAACGCCCAGCATTCGCTGTTTACTGATTTTGAAAACTATGATAAAAGGCAAAGACTAATGAAGACCCTTGACAGTTTGAACCACAAGTTGGAGGTTGGCAGTGCTGTCCGTCTTGCTGCTTTTGGAACGGGTTTAAAAGGCATTACAAAGAAGGAGCATTCTTCGCGTTTGTTTTCGACAAGGTTGTCGGATATAATTGAAGTTAAAGCAAAGTGACATGTTTGTGACGTAAATGCCGTCAATATATGGCAGTGAACTGCAATGGTTCATTTTTATGGTTCGCGTGTGGCGTTTTTTGTTAAAACCGAAGAAAAGCAGTAGTGTAGTGATTAATATAAAGTGGATAAAAAGGAGAACACTTATTCAAAATGACTTAAACAGATTCTCTGTTTTAACAAGGGTTAGTTGCTAAACTGGTCAGATGTTGGATGTTAGGTTTGCTTGTCTTAATTTAACCATTGTTAAATATTTGATTATGAGGTAAATTTGGGAGTAAAAGTATGTTTGTTACGAAAAAATATATTAGATTTGCAAAGAAAACTATTGTTGTTGTTAGAATATACCCTTATGATTCCGTAACTACCCGCAAAAAGGGTGGCTGATTGTTTGGCGCTATAGTCATAATAATGACAGTATTTGAGAGATAATAAAATTAGTGAGTATTAATACCAATGTAAAACTAAAATCAATTCTTAATGAAGAGTTTTTGTTTTCAGCTGAATCGTAGGACGCTAATGACATTCCTTGTGGCATTGTTAGCGGCGATACCTGCATTCGCACAAACAATTACTGTACAAGGTACAGTAGTTGATGAAACTGGCGAGCCTATTATAGGTGCCAACGTGTTAGCCAAAGGCACTGTTGTTGGACAAGCAACAGACTTTGACGGTAAATTTTCTATTAACGTCTCTCCAGACGCTGTCCTTCAAGTTTCGTATATATGATACGATACTCAAGAAGTTGCAGTCAATGGTCAGACAAGCATTAAAGTTACTTTGAAGGAAAACGCAGTGATGCTTGAAGAAGTCGTTGCCATTGGTTATGGTACGGTTAAGAAAGAGGACGCTACGGGTTCCGTTTCAATGGTAAAACCAGACGAGATTGACGCAGGTCTTGCCACATCAGCACAGGACTTGTTGGTAGGTAAGTCTCCAGGTGTTGTTGTTACATCAGGCGGTGGTGACCCACAAGCAGGTGCAACAATCCGTATCCGTGGTGGTTCTTCGTTGAACGCTAACAATGACCCGCTAATCGTTATCGATGGTGTGCCTATCGACAATACAGGCGTTCAGGGTATGTCAAACCCATTGGCTATGGTCAGCCCTGACAACGTTGAATCAATGACTGTATTGAAAGATGCTTCTGCCACTGCTATCTATGGTTCTCGTGCATCTAACGGTGTTATCATCATTACAACTAAGAAAGGTAAGTCTGGAAAACCTCAAGTGAATCTGCAAATGAGTTCAGAAACGTTATCACAAACTATTGGGGTGCTGAACACGATGCAGTTAAGGCTTTTGGCCCTGTTGGTGGAACTTCTGCTGCTCGTCCAGATCATCAGCCAAATGGTGTTAATCGCAGTTACCCTGATAACCATGACTGGCAGAAGGACGTTCTTCGCACTACAATCTCTCACGACTACAACTTGAGCGTTGGTGGTGCTGTTGGTATCCTTCCTTATCGTGTTTCTGTGAACTACACTCGTAACAATGGTATTGTCAAGGGCTCAAGCATGGACCGTTTGACTGCTGGTATTAACTTGACTCCGAAGTTCTTTGACGGTCACTTGAGCGTTCAATTGAATGCAAAGGGTTACTATTTCCGTAACCAATTCGTTAACGGTGGTGGCGCTGTTGGTGCTGCTATCGCTGCTGACCCTACTCAAACTGTTTATGCTGATTATCCAACTTCTGACGCTTCAGTTCCTTGCAAGAGTATTTATAACGGCTATTTCATTTGGACTAACGGTGCTAAGTTGAATATCAACGCTACTGAAAACCCAGTTGCTATCTTGAACGACCGCGACAATTATGCAGACGTTCTCCGTTCTAACGGTAACTTGCAACTTGATTATTCTTTCCACTTCCTTCCGGAATTGCATGCTAACTTGAACCTTGGTTATGACTGGTCTCGTACTAAAGAGCATAACACTATTGCGGAAAACAGCCCAACTGCATGGAAAAACTATGACCGTAATGGTGCTTCTGTTTCTACTTTCACTTGGCAGTTGAAGCAAAACACTTTGCTTGACTTCTATTTGAACTATAAGAAGCAATTTGATGCCATAGATTCTAACTTGGACGTTACTGTTGGTTATACTTGGCAGAATTTCAAGAACCGTGGCTGGAACGACAATGGCGTTATAATGTCTGTTGGTTACAACGATCCTACATTCGCTGACGGCAAATACACTCTTACTGTAAATGAGGAATCTGCTAAGAAAATCGGTACTATCTATAATAATACTCCGATTATTCCATGGATGAATGAGTTGCAACTTCTTTCATTCTTCGGTCGCTTGAACTATACTTTCAAAGATACATATCTTTTGACTGTTACTCTTCGTAATGATGCTTCTTCTCGTTTCCATAAGGATACTCGCTGGGGTCTGTTCCCTGCTGTTGCTCTTGGTTGGAAGATTAGCAATATGGACTTCTTTAAGGATGCTACTGACGTGATGAACGAATTTAAGTTGCGTGCTGGTTGGGGTATCACTGGTCAACAAGACCTTGGTGACAACTACTTCCCATTCCTTGGCTGCTTATAACCAATCAACTCAAGGTTCATACTATCCAATCATGAACCCAACAACTGGTGAAATCGTTTACAGCCCAACTCTTTATCCTGGCGGTTACAAGAGACCTCAAATGGGAGGAAACTACTACTTATAACGTCGGCTTTGACTTGGGATTCCTTAACAACCGTATCAACGCTTCTTTGGAATGGTATCTACGTGATACTAAGGACTTGCTTTGCTACGTAACTGTTCCTATCGGTAGTGCTACTACTAACGAAATGAACATCAACGTTGGTTCTATGAAGAATATCGGTGTTGAATTTGCTATAAACGCTAAACCAGTTGTTAATAAAAACTTTACTTGGACTATCGACTACAATATCGCTTGGAACAAGAATGAAATCACTAAGTTGAATAACTCTGATGACCCTAATTCATTCGTTTCTGTTGGTGGTATCTCTGGTGGTACAAACAATAAGGTACAAGCTCATAAGGTAGGTTTCCCTGCTTACACTTACTACTTGTTCGAACAAGTTTATGACGCTAACGGCAAGCCTATTGAAGGCGAGTTTGTTGACCAAGATGGTAACGGTTCTATTGACGACAATGACCGCGTTTTCCGTCACCAAAAGGATCCGAAAGTAACTATGTCAATGAGCAATACTTTCAACTTCAAGAACTGGGATTTTGGTTTTGTTCTTCGTGCTAACTTCGGTGCATACGTGTACAATAACGTACTTTCTCAAAGAACAGTGCTTAACAGAACATGGCAAAACACTCACCTTTCTAACATGGTTAAGAATGACGTTTACTTCACTGGTGAAACAGGCCAAAACCTTTATTTGAGTGACTACTACTTGCGTAAGGGCGACTTCCTCCGTGTTGACAACATCACTCTTGGCTACACTTGGGAAAATCTTTTCAAAGAGAAACTTCGTCTCCGTCTTTACGGTGCCGTTCAGAATCCTTTCGTGATTACTAAGTATAATGGTCTTGACCCAGAAGTATTCGGTGGTATTGACAACGACGTTTATCCACGTCCAACTACTTATACTTTGGGCTTGGTTGCAACTTTCTAACCTTTAATTAATATGCTAATTATGAAATCAATAAATAAAATAATCGCATCCGCTCTTGTTGTAGGTATGGGCTTGGTTTCAACAGCTTGTGTTGGTGACCTTGACTTGACTCCCCAAAACCCTACTACTTTTACTTGGGCTGATGTAGAGAAGAATCCTGACCTTTATTTACCTCAGGTATTCAATAAATGTTATTCTGTTTATGCTGTTTCTGGTCAGAATGGTGAAGGCTCTGCTGACCTTGGCGGTATGGACCCCGGTAAATCTTGCTACCAGCGTGCAATGTTCATGCTCAATGAAAAATGTACAGATGAGTGTGCATGGCTTTACACTGAGGACGGTGTTGACAATATAGTGAAAGGTTCTTGGACTTCAGGTCACGGTCTTGTTTACGGTTGCTATTCCCGTCTTTATGTTATCATCGCAATCTGTAATGACTTCTTGCGTCAAACTGCTGCTTCCGGCATTGATTTGACTACTTCTAAAACTGAACTTAACAACGTTGCTCAGTATCAGAGAGAGGTTCGTGCTCTTCGCGCGATGGCTTACTATAACGTGCTTGACATGTGGGGTAATGCCGGTTGGGTTGATGAAATGTGGAATATGGTACTAACCCAACTCCTATCAAGCGTATTGACCTTTATAACAAAATTGTTGCTGATTTGAAGGATGTTATCGCTAACTGGCCTGAGAATCTAAAGCCAGAATACGGTCGTGTTGGTCTTGACGGTGTTAAAATGCTTCTTGCTAAGATTTATTTGAATGCTAAGGTCTATACAGACGGTGCTGTTGACGGTTATGCTGACTGCTTGGCTTTGTGTAACGAAATTATCGCTAATCACAAGGGGTCTGGTTTCAAGGGCTCTGGTCTTGCTAACCATTATCATGCATTGTTCTCTGCTAACAACGACAGATATATGCCTGGTGGTTCTGCTTCAGGTGAAAATGAAATTATCTGGGGCGTTCCTTATGAAAACACTTATATTCATGCATACGGTGGCACTCGCTACTTGATGGCTGCAGGTATGGGTAACGGTACTGCCGCTTCCCGTGCAGATGTTGACCTTGCTAAAGGTACTTTCTACATGGCTTGCTCTGACTACGGTATCAATGACCAGTGGGGTTGTATGCACGCTCGCCAGCAATTCTCAGAAAAATTCATCGATAATGGTGACGTTCGTGACAATCTTTGGAGCAAAGAGCGTGAAGGTTTCACTATTGAAAATACTGACTATTCTAAGTTTAACAACGGTTATGCTGCTATCAAGTTTACTAACTTGCTTACTAAAGAAGACGGTTCTTTCTATTTGATTGATGATACTGCTCCTGTTGATATGACTAATATCGATGCTGCATCTAAGGCTTTGAGCGGTAATATTCACCCTGACACTGACCTTCCAATTTTCCGTCTTGCTGACGTTTATTTGATGAAGGCTGAGTGCTTCGTTCTTGGCGGTCAAGGTGACAAAACTTCAGCTCTTGAGGCTGTTAACTATGTCCGTGAAAGAGCAGGTGTTGTTAAATGGAATGATAATGAATTGAATGCAGAAAGCCTTCTTGATGAGCGTGCTCGTGAATTGTACTGGGAAAACCACCGTCGTTCTGACCTTGTTCGTTTCGGTAAATTTACAAGCGGTTATAACTGGGCTTGGAAAGGTGGTGTCTTGAACGGTAAGGATATCCCTGCATACGAGACTGTCTATCCAATTCCTGCCAGCGTTATCGCTGCTCAACCGGAATTTGCGGCTTTCCAAAATAAAGGTTATTAATATTAAAATGTGAATGCTATGAAAATGAAATATTTATTGATGGCTTTTGCGTCTGCTACTCTGTTTTCATCTTGTATTTCAGATGAGCCGTCAGAAGTGATTGCCGAATATAAGACTCCGACGGAGTTTGTGCTAAACAAACCTCAGTTCGCTAATGGTGTCTATGATTTGGCAAATGCTGGAACTGTGAACTTTACTTTTTCTCAACCTGACTACGGTTATTCTGCTGTTTGCGATTATACTGTTGAGGTTGCAATGAATGACAAGTTCGAAAATTCCGCTCTTGTAAGTGAGACATATCATGTTTGTGATATCCAGGTTGATGCAAATAGCCTTGCAATGGCTATCTGTACTGCTGCCGGTTGGTCTGACCAGGCTTCTATTGACGCTGCTTTGGCTGAAACAACTTCCGGTACTGTCCCTGTTTATGTGAGAATTAATTCTAAGATTTCTAATGCTTTGGTTACCGGCAGTGAAATTACTTCAAATGCCATTACTATTAACGCTATTCCTTATTTCGCTCTTCCACCGGTTGAAATGCCAGAGAAGATGTATATGATTGGCGAGTTCTGTAACTGGGATTGGGCAAATTCAGCTGAAATGGTTCCTGTTCACTCTAATCCAGGCAAGTTCTGGTGCGTCAGATATGTTGATGGTGGTACAGGTGACGGTAAGGGATTCAAGTTCAATAGTGCTCAGTCTTGGAACGGTACAGACTTCGGTTTTGCTGCTACAACTTGCGTGACAACTGTTGCTGGTCTTGAGTTTGCTGACAATAGCGGTAATATTTCAATCAGCAAGTCTGGCTGGTATATCTTTTGGTATCGACATCGAATTGGTTGGTAGGGACTTTAAATATACTTTGAACGTATTCCCCGGCTAATATTTACATCTATGGTGCTGCTAACGGTGGAAACTGGGGTGATGATCCTGCTTGGTTGTTCGAAGTTCCAACAACTCCTGACGGCGAGTTTGTATCTCCAGCTCTTCTTGAAACAGCAGGAACAGATGACAATTGCTTGCGTATGTGTATCCACCCGTTGAACGCTGATGAATCACCATGGGCTGGTGACTGGTGGCATACTGAGTTCATTGTCTTGGGTAAGAAGATTGCTTACCGTGGTGCAGGTGGCGACCAGGCTCGTGTCGGTAACGGTGCTGACCAGAAGGTTCATCTGAATTTCGCAACTGGCGTTGGTGAAATAAAATAATAACCTTAGAAGATTTTTGCGGAGCGGTTTTTTGCTCCGCTCTGCAAAAATCATTTAATAGAATACAATATGAAAAAATTAGGTATATTTTTAATGTCTGTCCTTGCAATGGGAATTGTTGCTTGTGACGAATACGATGAGGCTATCCCGCAAGCCAATGAGCAGAAACCAATCGTTGAAGTTAAGGGATTGGAAGTTACTGCTGCTGAGGCAATGGCAAATCCGATTGACCTGAACAATGCATCTGGTCCAATTGAGTTGATCAAAACTGTTAAAACTCCTGTTCTAAATGAGAATAACAGTATTACATACGATGTTCAAATTGCTTCTGACGAAAACTTTACAAAAATGAAGCAATATCAGTTGACTGACGGTGCGATTGACTCTTATGATCTTGATGCTGCTTTCCGTCAACTTTACGGAAAAACACCCAATCAAAAACCTCTTTATTTCCGTTTTATTCCGTACTTGACTGACGGTGAATCAAGAGTCCTTTTTGAAAAGGATGTTTATCTCCTTGCTTCTAAAAATGATGTAAAGCCTGTTGATATGGGTATCGTAGTGGAATCTGCTTATTATGTTTTGACTGATATTTGGTTTGGTGATGGCTGGGAAGAAAGTCTTGTGCCTTTCACTCATTCTGGTGCAGATCGTTATGATGATCCAATCTTTAAGACAACTGTTCAGTTTGAGCCGGAAATAGACCCAGAAACAGGCGAAGAAAAATTTGAACCAAAAACACTTCAGATTATAGGTGAAGAAAGTGTTGCTAAAGCAAAAGAAGATCCAGAGCAAGCCCTCAATTATGTATGGGGTCCTGCTGGTGAAGGCGAAACAGGAGACTTGGCATACGGTGAAAAGGCTGGCGTTATTACAATTGCTGAGGCTGGTATGTACTCTATCACTATCGACATGCTTAACAAGACTTATGCAATTCAAAAGGTTAATCCAACAATGTATATGATTGGCAAGCATACTAACTGGGATTGGGCACAGGCTGTAGAATTGGTTCCTGCTAATAAAAATACCAATACAAATGGCAAGTACTGGTGCATTGCTTACGTTGGTGCTGGCGAGTCAAACGGCTTTAAGTTTAATACATCTGCTGCTTGGGACGGCGGAGAATTCGGTTATGCCGGGGCAACTCTCGTTTCTCACGTTGCCGGTGTGAACTTCGTTGACGATGGCGGTAACATCGCTGTTGACAAGGCTGGTTGGTACCTGTTTGGTGTTGAAAAGAAAGAAGGAGCTGCAGGCTTTGAATACATTGTTAATATCTTCACTCCTGATGTCTATGTCTATGGTAATACCAACGGCGGTGGCTGGGGTGACGATCCTAACTGGAAGTTCTCTGTTCCTGCTGACGCAAGTGGTGAATTTGTTTCTCCTGCCTTGGCTGCTAAGGGCGAATTGAGACTTTGTGTTCACCCATTGACATCTGCTGGCAATGAGTGGATTGGTGAATGGTGGCAATCTGAATTCTTATTCTTCAACGGCGAGATCGCTTATCGTGGTCAAGGTGGTGACCAAGATCGCGTTAATGCTGAAGCAGGTCAGAAGGTTTATTTGAACTTTACTACAGGTAAAGCTCGCCTTGAATAATTGAAATAAAGTTATTTATAGAAAAAGGGATACCTATGTGGGTGTCCCTTTTTTGTGTGGTGGAATTATGGCTTGTTTTAAGTTTTTGTGAAATTGGATTGTATTTGAACGCAAATATTCATAGATTTTGCTTAATTTTGTAAACAACTTAACATAAACCATACGATGAAAAAAATTTTACTTTCCGCATTTTTTGGGGCGGTTTCTTTTGCAGGAATGGCTTCCACTCAATGGACTTTAAACAGAGTTACAACAGAGGGCATCCCTGTTGTTGAAACATTCAAAGTTGATACTCTTAGACATGAAAAGGTTGGTCCTGGAACTTTTTACACTCTGCTGTATTTGAAATGTAACGAAAACGCAACCCATATGCGTACTCATTTCCTGACAATGGATATGAAAGGGCATGATGACGTTGAATTTCGAATGGAGTTGGCAAATGACTCCTTACTGACTATGGAGAGGGTCTCAGATGTTGCAAAGCGTAAGACTGCTCCTAATAACTACTATTTTGCCGGTGTTAATGCTGATTTCTACATAACTTGGGACCCTTATAAAGGTAACCCTAATATGGCGTGCTATATGGACGGGCAAATAGCCATGTATGATATGGATGAGCCTCTCAGGTATGGCCATTTCTTTATGGATTATAACAAAAATATGTGGTGCGATTTCCCGTTTGAGACTTTTTATATGACTAAGGCTGACGGTACGAAAATGGAATTGAGTCACATTAACCATGATTTAAATGATAACCAGTTGGTTCTCTATAATGAAAAGGGAGGTCATTGGACAAAGACTAAGGATGCTACGGAAATAAGGGTGAAACTTGTTGAAGGAGAGAAATGGAGAATCAACAGTCCTTTCAAGTTGCAGGTAATAGGCTCTCCTGTTGTTGGCGGTAATATGCAGGTTATGCCAGGAGAGGCTGTGTTGTCGGCAAAAGGTAGTAGGGTCGCTGATGTTGAGGCTTTGAAAGATGGCGAAATCTTAACAATGCTGTTTGAAACTCATCTTGAAAACTACAATATAAAGCCTGACTTAAAAGAGGTTAGTGGTGGAGATGTAATTATTTTGAAGGCTGGTAAGACTATGTATGAGGCAGGACGCTTTATTAACCCTCGTGATGCATATAACCCAAGAACTATGTTTGGATATACAGAAGACCGCTCTAAAATGATTTGGGGGCTTATTGACGGTCGTTCAAGTCGTTCAAGTGGTTCTACATATACTCAAGGTGCTGAAATCATGAAGTATGCAGGTTGCTATGATGCCGTTAATGTTGACGGTGGAGGCTCTTCGGGTATGTATATCCAGAATTTGGGTGTTGTCAATGACCCGAGCGACGGTCACGAGCGCGCAGTTTCAAATGGTTTGTATGCCGTGCTGAAGGCACCGGAGGATAATAATGTAGCGGAGATACGATTTGTTGATTGGGCAATGGAGTTTCCTAAATATGGAATTTATACACCTAAATTCTATGGTTACAACAAGTATGGCATGTTGATTGATACCGATGTCCAGGGAGTAACACTATCGTGTGATGCAAAAATAGGCGAGGTAATCAATGACGGGGCAACGTTCTATGGAACAGGTGACGGTTGCGCTGCTCTGACAGCCAATTACAACGGTTTGTCGGCTTCTATCCCTGTAACTGTTGCAGAAAGTGACAAAGTTAATTTCCGCTTGTCAAACGTGCTTATTGACAACGTCCGCGAATATCCAATTGAGGTAAATTCCGTTGTAGGGGAAAAGGAAATGCCAATCAGCCCGACGGCACTTTCATGGAGTTCAGACAATTCAGATATTGCGAGTATAAGTGCAGACGGCTTGTTGAAGGGTATTTCTAACGGTGTTGCAGTCGTTTCCGGCAAGGTTGGCAATTTTGTTGGCAATTTGAATGTCAAGGTAGAGGTTCCAACAGGAGAGTCTATGCCTGTGTATAGAGATTTTCCGACAGATGCAACAATAAAAGCAGGTTGGCGGAACAGACATCAAGATTAGCGAGTTTGAAAAAGGCTTTAAGTTGAACTATACAGGCAAGAGTGGCACGCGGACAATACATTGAGATAAGCAAGACATATCCTATCTGGAGTTTGCCGGAGAAGTTGCGTATCCGAATAAATCCAGGAGATGCGAAAATCAGTAAGATAACCGCGACTGCTAAGAATGCTTTGGGCGTTATAGAATCAGTATGGACTGCAACAGAGTCATCCGTTCCGAATAATGAGGAAACAGAGTATTATTTCAATGTAAAAGACTGGTGTGACCCGACAGATATAGCGGTTTATCCAATCACATTGGAGAAACTGCGATTTGCTATGAGTGGTTCTGTAGCGGGCAAGTCTTACGAGATCAGAGTTCCAAAGTTCGAGGCAGTCTATAACCTTAACCAAGGTGGAATAGAAGAAAATACCATCCACTCAGGCTTGAAGGTTTATCCTAATCCGGTGTTTAGCGGAGAGGTGGTTAATGTTGAGAGTGCAGGAGAGGCTAATTTTGCGGTATATACACTTAATGGATTAAAAGTTAAGGAAGCAAAAGTTATAGGTAATTATTCTTTGAGTACAGAAAATTTGCTTCCTGGTATTTATCTAATGAAATTCACTGGACAAGTAAATGAAGCATTTAAATTAATTATAAAATAACCAAGATATAATGTATAATAAATTTTCTTTATTATTAACGTTATTCGCAGTGCCATTATTAGCGAGTGCTGCGAATAGTGTTAATTTGTGTGGTGTCGATTATAGTGTTGACACTCTTTTCCATGCTAAAGTCGGACCAGGAACAAATCAAACCTCATTGCGTTTGAATGAAGTAGGAGGTCAAGGAGTTTTGAGGGCTTTCTATACTACAATAGATATAGACAATCCTATTGTTACATTTGAAGCAACTAAAGGATCTGATATGGTTGCTGGAGGAGCGACTATACCAGATCAGGCAGCAATGCATAATACAAAAGAAAAGAAGTTCTTTTCTGGAATTAATACTGATTTCGGTATGGTTACAGGGACAGCATCTAATGGCGTTTCCCAAATTTGTTCACCTGTTCATTCAATGGTAAACAATGGTCAAATTTTCAGAACGCATACAACTTGTACAGAAGCCTGGCCAAGTTTGTTTTTTGATGAATCTGGCTTGCCTACGGTTTCCCCAGTTGATTTTTCAAAAGGAGAGGTCATTTGTGGTGATAAAAAGATTGCTCTAACGGTTATTAATCATATAATGGCAGAAAGTGGAGTTGCACTATTTACTCCTTTATATTATGGAACTATGGACCAGGGATGGAATGCAAATGCTTGTGCAGAGGTAACATTAAGGAAATTGGAAGGTGATATTGTTTCACCAGGTAAGGCTCTTACCTTTGAAGTGGTTTCAGGCATTTCTCATACTGGAGACAAGAATTATTCAGGAGATGAGTATGTAATTGCAGGAAAAGGAGATGGCAAGACTTTTATTGAAGGATTGAAAATTGGAGATATTCTGAAAGTAACGCCACGTGCTTTTGCAAATGGGAAAGAGATTTTTCCAGTTCATTTGTGTACAGGTAACCCGCATATTTTGAAAGATGGAGTAACGTTACAAACAGAGGGAGACCGAGGTGATGCCAGTGCAAAGCACCCGAGAAGCAGTATTGGATATAATGCTGATAAGTCAAAATTTATAATGATGGTTGTTGATGGACGCTCTTCAGCTTCAAATGGTGTGCATACAATGGAACTTGCTGATATTATGAGATATGCTGGAGCTACCGATGCTATGAATGTAGATGGAGGTGGTTCTTCTACATTATATCTTGACAAACTTGGAGTGAGAAATGTTCCAAGTGATGGACATCCTCGCGTCGTTCCGTGTGGTCTTTTTGCTGTTGCTAATGCTCCGGAGGATAATAATGTAGCGGAGATACGATTTGTTGATTGGGCAATGGAGTTTCCTAAATATGGAATTTATACACCTAAATTCTATGGTTACAACAAGTATGGCATGTTGATTGATACCGATGTCCAGGGAGTAACGCTGTCGTGTGATGCAAAAATAGGCGAGGTAATCAATGACGGGGCAACATTCTATGGAACAGGAGATGGTTGCGCTGCTCTGACAGCCAATTACAACGGTTTGTCAGCTTCTATCCCTGTAACTGTTGCAGAAAGTGACAAGGTCAATTTCCGCTTGTCAAACGTGCTTATTGACAATGTCCGCGAATATCCTATTGAGGTAAATTCCGTTGTAGGGGAAAAGGAAATGCCAATCAGCCCGACGGCACTTTCGTGGAGTTCTGACAATTCAGATATTGCGAGTATAAGTGCAGACGGCTTGTTGAAGGGTATTTCAGACGGTGTAGCGGTAGTATCGGGCAAGGTAGGCAATTTTGTCGGCAATTTGAATGTCAAGGTAGAGGTTCCAACAGGAGAGTTTATGCCTGTATATAGAGATTTTCCGACAGATGCAACAATAAAGCAGGTTGGCGGAACAGACATCAAGATTAGCGAGTTTGAAAAAGGCTTTAAGTTGAACTATACAGGCAAGAGTGGCCGCGGACAATACATTGAGATAAGCAAGACATATCCTATCTGGAGTTTGCCGGAGAAGTTGCGTATCCGAATAAATCCAGGAGATGCGAAAATCAGTAAGATAACCGCGACTGCTAAGAATGCTTTGGGCGTTATAGAATCAGTATGGACAGCAACAGAGTTATCTGTTCCGAATAATGAGGAAACAGAGTATTATTTCAATGTAAAAGACTGGTGTGATCCGACAGATATAGCGGTTTATCCAATCACATTGGAGAAACTGCGATTTGCTATGAGTGGTTCTGTAGCGGGCAAGGCTTACGAGATCAGCGTTCCAAAGTTCGAGGCCATTTACAGTCAGCAGCAGGGAGGCATCGTGGAAAATACAGTTTCTTCTGGATTGAAGGTATATTCTTCAAACGGGGA